>OJBC01000001.1_pt1 | contig 304063 bp, 265 predicted proteins | sample 1590351 | NCBI WGS metagenome assembly OJBC01 (sample SAMN05416892, study PRJEB24817) | seawater metagenome | isolation source: Sea water | place: Canada:Atlantic | collected 2013-11 | reverse complement strand
AGCTTTTGATTCACTTGAGTATCAAGCACTCATTATCCAGAGTTCAGGTTAAATAGTCGAATACATTGATGTAGCCGAAAGAGTTAAGCAACTTTTTTAATATTAAGCATTATATCAATACCGATAAATAGATCAGTGATTTAATTCAAAAAATCTTTAAGCACAATAACAGTGAAAATAATAAAAGAAGGAGTACAAATAAGGCAGCATAAAGAAGATAGAACAAAAAAATATCTAGCAAAGATATTGAAAGGTATGTCAGAAATTTAACGTTAAAGAATGAATGATGTAATACCAACTTGGAATGATATAACTGCGATTTAAGACAGAGCTATTAGCTCATACTAAAATCGCAGCTACCAATATTTACTTAGTTTGAATTTAACCAGTAATGATTAAATTCCCCCAAAATAAGTTTACTCGGCTAATGGACGCATGTGTGGGAACAAAATAACGTCTTTAATCGTTGGTGAGTCAGTAAATAACATCACTAATCGATCGATACCGATACCTTCACCTGCTGTTGGCGGTAAACCATATTCTAATGCTTGTATGTAGTCAGCATCGAAGTGCATAGCTTCGTCATCACCTGCGTCTTTACCTTCAACTTGGTTTTGGAAACGTTCTGCTTGGTCTTCTGCATCATTAAGCTCAGAGAAACCATTGGCTAATTCACGGCCACCAACAAAGAACTCAAAACGGTCGGTAATAAATGGGTTATCGTCATTACGACGCGCTAATGGTGAAACTTCCCACGGGTATTCTGTGATAAAAGTTGGTTGATCAAGCATGTGCTCAGCAACTTCTTCAAAAATCTCACAAATATATTTACCTGCGCCCCACACTTTAGATGCATCTGTTTCTTTTACGCCCACAGATTTTGCCATTGCTTTAAGCGCGTCAAAGTTTTCTTCTGGGTTACGTAAAATGTTTTCGTCTAAATTATTACCGTGTAATAAAATGGCATCAACCATTGATAAACGTGTAAATTTCTGTCCAAAATCATAGAACTTCTCTTCCACAACTTCGCCATCAGCATTTTTAACGGTATTACGGATAACAGAAGTTCCCATTACGTCTTCAGCTAACGTACGTAGCATATCTTCAGTAAGGTTCATTAAATCATGATAGTCAGCATAAGCTTGGTAGAATTCAATCATAGTAAATTCTGGGTTATGACGAGTTGATAAACCTTCGTTACGGAAGTTACGGTTAATTTCGAATACTTTTTCAAAACCACCAACAACCAAACGCTTTAAGTAAAGCTCTGGTGCAATACGCATATACATTTGAATGTCTAAAGCATTGTGGAAAGTTTCAAATGGTTTAGCTGATGCGCCGCCAGGAATAGTTTGTAGCATTGGTGTTTCAACTTCCATAAAATCACGGTCAGTTAGAAACTTACGAATTCCATCAACAATTTTTGAGCGAACTTTAAAAGTGTTACGGGTATCTTCGTTGATGATCAAATCAACATAACGTTGACGATACTTAGTTTCAACGTCTGATAAACCATGGAATTTTTCTGGTAATGGACGAAGCGACTTTGTTAAAAGTTCGTACTTGTCCATGTTAACGTATAAATCACCTTTACCAGACATATGCATAGTACCGGTTACACCAATAATATCGCCAATATCTAAAGTGCCCCAACGCTCTTTAATATCTTTTTGCACTGTTTTATGCGCGTAAGCCTGAATACGGCCGGTCATATCTTGTAGTACTAAAAATGGACCACGTTTTGCCATAACACGACCAGCAATGCTGTATTCAGCAGTTTCAGTTTCAAGCGTTTCTTTATCTTTTTCACCGTGCTGGGCTTGTAAATCAGCAGCATAATGTTTTCGGTCAAACTTGTTAGGGTGGCCATTAGCCGGACAGTTTTCGCGAATTTTTGCTAATTTGCCACGACGCTCGGCAATCAATTTGTTTTCGTCTTGGTTTGCTTGATCAGTCATTTTATTTCTCGTGTTTAACGTAATATTCTATTTAAGTTAATGAATGTGTTTATAACTGCTTCATTAGGTTTATCAATTTATTGTGCAAAGAAAAACAAATCAAGATAAAGCGCTTTGAATTGTTTTAGCTAACACAAGTGACTAATAACGTCATGAAATGGTTATTATAAGCCAGATTTTAAACTAGCTTCTAAAAATTTATTTAAATCACCATCTAATACGGCTTGCGTATTGCGGTTTTCTATTCCGGTGCGTAAATCTTTAATGCGGCTGTCATCTAAAACATAAGAGCGAATTTGACTCCCCCAACCGATATCAGATTTTCCGTCTTCTAATTCTTGCTTACCTTCATTCTGTTTTTGCATTTCCATTTCATACAGCTTAGCTTTTAATAGCTTCATTGCTGTTGCACGGTTTTTATGCTGAGAACGATCGGCTTGACAAGCCACTACAGCCCCCGTTGGAACATGCGTTATACGAATAGCAGAGTCAGTTTTGTTAACATGTTGACCACCAGCGCCTGAAGCACGAAAGGTATCTATGCGTAAATCTGCTGGGTTAATATCAATTTCAATATTGTCGTCAATTTCTGGATAAATAAATGCAGAAGCAAACGATGTATGACGACGACCACTTGAGTCAAACGGAGATTTTCTTACTAAACGATGCACGCCGGTTTCTGTTCGCAGCCAACCAAAAGCATATTCGCCGGTGTACTTAATGGTACAACCTTTAATGCCAGCAACATCACCACCGGTTACTTCAATTGCTTCAGTTTTATATCCGTTAGCTTCACCCCAACGCAGATACATTCGCATCAACATTTCAGCCCAGTCTTGTGCTTCTGTGCCGCCAGAGCCTGACTGAATATCTAAGTAGCAGTTATTAGCGTCATGTTCACCAGAGAACATACGACGAAATTCTAATTTTTCAAGGCTGGCTTCTAACGCTTTTGTTTCCGCTTCTGCGTCGTTAAAAGTTTCTTCATCTTCAGCTTCAACAGCAAGTTCTACTAGGCCTTCGATATCTTCACAACCAGAGTCCATCTCGTCAATGGTTTCAACAACAGCTTCTAACGCTGCACGCTCACGACCCAAAGCTTGTGCTCGTTCTGGATCATTCCAAACATCAGCTGACTCTAATTCGCGTGTAACTTCAACCAAACGTTCTGACTTTTGGTCGTAGTCAAAGGTACCCCCGAAGCAAGTTGGTGCGTTCGCGAATTTCTTTAACTTTATTGAGTACAGGGTTTACTTCTAACATACTTTTACTGATACGCCGTTATGGTTGAATATAATTGGTCAATAGAACCAAAAAACAGTCGCGCATTGTAGCTTAATTATACGACTAAATAAACGCTTGCTTGTGCTTTGAAATGTCATTTTTTTATATTTTGCTAACTGTTTTTTAACTTCAATAATCTAAGTAAATAAAACGGCAATTTTTCTGATAATTTTCAAGCCAATTGTTCAACCATTAATTGCACCGTTTGTTTACCTCGAAACTCATTAATATCTAAACGGTAAGCTAACTTAACCTGCTTTGCTTGATGATCTGGCCAACGTTTAATATCAACATTAAACGCAATAGCATCAAAAATTTGCTGATCTTTTTCTACCACTAACTTTAAGTGTTTTTCGCCAACAATACGCTGCTGAACTAAGGTAAAAGTATCATCAAATACCGGCTCTGGAAAATTTTGCCCCCACGGGCCCGCTTCACGTAATACTTGAGCAAATGTCAGCGTGATATCGCTTGTTAATAGCTCGCCGTCAGAAGATATAGTGCCCGTAAGCGCTTCTTTGCTTAACCACTGCTTGGCATACTTCTCGAAAAGTGTTGAAAACTGTTGAAATTTATCCGCCGCTATCGATAAACCAGCAGCCATAGCATGGCCACCAAATTTGATAATAATACCCGGATGTTGGCTGTCAATATATTCTAATAGATCTCGAATATGCAGGCCTGGAATTGAACGAGCAGAGCCTTTTATTTCTGCCGAATTAACCGCAGCGCTTTGCTCATCAAGATCGTCGTTACCTTTCGCAAAAACGATACTCGGTCGATGATATTTTTCTTTTAATCGCCCAGCCACAATGCCAATAACACCTTGATGCCAGTCACTATGAAACAAACTAATGCCATTGGGTAAATTGTCTTCACTAAACTTTAAACTCGCTAGCACCTGTTCAGCTTCAATTTGCATACCTTGTTCAATTTCACGACGTGCTTTATTTAAATCATCTAAGTCGGCCGCCATTACTCTTGCTGTTGATAAGTCTTTTGCCAATAAACAATTAATACCAAAGGCCATATCATCTAAACGCCCTGCGGCATTTATTCGTGGCCCTAAAGCAAAACCAAAATCACTAGCAACTAACTTCTGTTGGCTCTTCCCTGCTATTTCAATTAACGCTTGTATGCCTGGGCGTGTGGCACCAGCTCGAATACGCTTTAAGCCTTGCTCAACTAAAATGCGATTATTGGCATCAAGTGAAACCACATCGGCAACTGTGCCTAAGGCCACTAAATCGAGTAATTGCGCAATATTAGGCTCTTTAAAGCCTTGTGCTTCAAACCATTGGTGTTCGCGTAAGTATTTTCTTAATGCCAACATAAAATAAAATGCTACGCCAACACCCGCCAGCGATTTACTCGCAAAATTACAACCACGCTGGTTTGGGTTAACAATGGCATCGGCCGGCGGTGTATCGGCTCCAGGTAGGTGATGATCTGTCACCACGACTTGCAGGCCTAGTTCTTTCGCTCTTTTAACACCCGCCATACAGCTAATACCATTATCAACAGTCACTAATACCTGCGCACCTTCTGAAGCGGCAATATCAACTATTTCAGGGGTTAGTCCATAACCATATTTAAATCTATTAGGTACTAAAAAATGATGATTTGAAGAGCCTAGCATTTGCAAAGCTTCCATCATTAACGCCGTACTCGTAGCACCATCAGCATCAAAATCACCTATTATTGTAATATTCTTTTTATCTTTCAGCGCTTGATATAAAATTTCGCAAGCTTCTGGCAGCCCTTTTAAAGTGTCAACAGCACAAAGGTGTGATGCGGTCAATTCAAGCTGGTCTTTACTTTTAACCCCACGTCTTGCATAGATTTGTCGAATAATAGGATGCAAGCTATCAGGTAAATGCTCGTCGCTGACTTGATCTCGACGTATGATTTCTTTATGCATAAATGCACCTTAATACTGATTAATGCCAAAAACGATAGATACAAAAATGGCAAGTTAATTACTTGCCATTTTCAATAAAAACAATGCTGTACCTAACACAAGTGTATTATTTACGGGGTATTAACTACCTTGTTGAGTAGTTTCTAGCAAGGCAAATAGTTTATCAGGGTCTTGATAGCCTGGCACCATCATGCCATTTTTGAGCATAATTGCAGGTGTACCTGTTACGCCCACTTGACGACCAAAATTAAATTCTTCTTCTATCGGCGCCTCACAAATACGGGCAGCAACAGACGAACCACTTTTTGCCTTTGTTAGTGCAGTTTCTGCATCTTCATGACACCAAATTGAGCGAAGATCTTTAAAACCTTGAGAGTAACTTCCGTTACGATCTTTCACACCAGCACGCGGATACGCTAAGTAACGTACAGTTATACCTTTGTCGTTATAGGCACTCATTTGTTCATGCATTTTACGACAATAACCACAGGTAATATCAGTAAATACTGTTACCACATGTTTTTCGTTTTTAGCTGGATAGACAATCATATTATCGGTAAATTTAACCATGCCATCAACACGCACTTGCGCTAAACTTTCTTCCGTTAAATTACTAACGTTATCGCCTAAACCATACATTTTTCCATGCAACAAAAAGTTGCCATCAGCACTTGCATAAAACAACCCTTGATCTGTTAATACTTCCACAACACCTGGCATTGGTGAAGCTTTAATACTAGCAACATTAAAACCTAACGTTTGTGAAAGTTTTGCTTTAACAGCAGTTATTTCAGCTGATTGCGCCGCAGGTAACATTACACTGTTATTCGCAGACGAAACAGGCTCAGCGAATGCAGTAACATTGTTCGTTAAACTTAGTACACCGAATGTGGCAGCCAATATAATTTTTTTATACATAAGTAAATCCAAACCTTAATGAGTGAGCGGAAATTAGCGGAAAATTACAATTGCAATTTAGGGTAAATACAAAGACCGCTCTAATGCCGCTAAAATTACAGTGAAAATAGTATAATTGCAATAACACTAAGCCTACCAATAACCAATATTTACAATAAAGTATTTATTTATCCACGCATGCAAAGCTTCTTATTTACTGAGATTTTGTTAAAATCTCGCCATTAGCTCACTAACCACCGAAAGTGGTTTGTATTAAAACTCGGTAAATTATAAATGAACATCGCATTATTTTACGGCTCAACCACTTGTTATACCGAAATAGCTGCAGAAAAAATTCAAGCAGAACTTGGCGCTGATATGGTCAGTTTATTTAATATAAAAGATACACCATTAACTGAAATGGCAAATCACGATATTTTAATTTTGGGAATATCTACTTGGGACTATGGTGAAATTCAAGAAGATTGGGAATCACACTGGCCTGAAATTGCTGATATTGATCTAGAAGGTAAAATTATTGCTCTGTACGGTATGGGGGATCAAATTGGCTACACTGATTGGTTTCAAGATGCGTTGGGTATGCTGCATGAGCAAGTGCAGGCTCAAGGTGGCTATGTTATTGGCTATTGGCCAAATCAAGGCTATGAATTTGCCGAGTCAAAAGCCTTAACTGAAGATAAACAACAATTCGTTGGTTTAGCGCTTGATGAAGACAACCAATACGATGCCAGTGAAGAGCGTATTAAACTTTGGTGCCAACAAATTAACCTTGAAATCGCTGAGATTCTCACTGATTAAGCGAAATATGATAATAAATAGACTAATTTGGCAAGATCTTTAGGAAAAAACTGATTTTGCCATTATAATCCGCGTTATTAATCCCCAAAGAAAATTATTACATGTTTGAGCAGTTTGACCTAGATTCCGCGTTATTAGGCGGGATTGAAAAAGCAGGCTTTAAAAAGCCAACGTCTATCCAAGAATTAGTACTTCCTGTTGCTATGACCGGCAAAGACGTACTAGCTTCAGCCCCAACAGGAACCGGAAAAACAGCAGCGTTTTTATTACCTGCGGCTCAGCATTTACTGGATTATCCTCGACGAGGCCAAGGTTTTCCGCGTGTGTTAATTTTGTCACCAACGCGTGAACTTGCCATTCAAACCTATGAACAGTGTGTAAAATTAACTGCGCTAACCAACATTAAATCTGCGGTAATTACTGGTGGTGTTAACTATGGTAGCCATAAAGAAGTGCTTACCGGCCATACTGATATTTTAGTTGCAACGCCTGGTCGCTTAATGGAATACATTGAAAGCGAGCAATTTGACAGCCGTGAAATAGAAATTCTTATCTTAGACGAAGCCGATCGCATGCTTGCCATGGGTTTTGCGGAAACGATTAATCGCATTGTTGGTGAAGCGCGCTGGCGTAAACAAACTATGTTGTTTTCTGCAACGCTTGAAGGCGCTGCTGTAGTACGTTTTTCTCGTGAACTTTTAAACGATCCCGTATTTTTAGAAGCGAACCCTTCGCGCAAAGAAAAAGCTAAAATTCATCAATGGATGCACTTAGCAGACGACAAAGAACATAAATTCGCTTTGTTAATGAACATATTGCAACAAGAAGAAGTCGAACGAGCGCTTGTTTTTGCCAATAAACGTGAAACCGTGCAGTATCTATCAGGCAAGCTTTATGCTGAAAACATGCCTTGTGTATGGCTTGAAGGCAAAATGCAACAAGACAAGCGTAACACCTCTGTTGAACGCTTACGCAATGGCACTGTTAATGTGCTTGTAGCCACCGATGTTGCCGAACGCGGTCTTGATATCGATGATATAACCCATGTAATAAACTTTGATATGCCTCGTACCGCTGATATTTATTTACACCGTATTGGCCGCACAGGTCGTGCGGGTAATAAAGGTACTGCTATTTCATTGGTAGAAGCCCACGATATGACAGTTATCGGTAAAATTGAGCGTTACATTAAAGAGCGCTTAGCACGTCGCGTCATTGAAACACTAAGACCGAAATACAAAGAAGCACGTGTTGCCACAAAAAAAACCAAAGTTAAAAGAACTGTTGCTCAAAAGAAAGCTAAAGCTAAAAAAATGGCGAAACGCGCGAAGAAGTAACAACTGTTTTAAAAAAGCTTTAAGTTACAAGCTTTCAGCTGTCAGTTATTAGCTGTCAGTTATTAGCCAAAAACCTAAACGATCTCGTTTAGGTTTTTTTGTTTTAGTGATTGTTAAACTAGAACTATGACTAAACGACTGATAATTAAACGAGTACGTTCTTAAAGTATGATTAATTGTCAGGTAAAAATACGAACATCAACAAAAACCATCACACCACTTCAATTTATTTAAGCTTCATTATAGCTATCTAAAAACATAATAATTCTAACAACTTAAACTAATTTAATAGCTATGAAGATTGCCCTTTATTAAAAAGGGCAGATATAATCGTTCAAAATATAATAATAAAAGGATGTTTTATGTACCTTCGAACAATGAAGATTATTATCTTATTTAGCCTTATATTTGGCTGCAGTTTAATAGTTTCAGCACAAGTATCAAACAATGTTAAAACCCCAAAATTAGCTATTAGCGCCCTATTTCAGGACGATGACTACCGAGATGTTCGTTTATCTCCAGACGGTAAACATATTGCTTTAATAAAGAATCAACAAGGTACGTCAGTTCTTATCGTAGTTGCCGTTGAAACGATGAAAGCAATTAATCAAATTTCTTTTGCCAATAAAGACAATGTTGGAAGCTACTCATGGGCGAATAACGAAAGGTTACTTATTTTTCTCTCTAGTAAGCAAAGAAAAAAAGAAAGAGATGCCTATTACGGTGAAATTTATAGTATTAACATCGATGAAGCTGAAGGAAGGTTTATTTTTGGCATTCGTTCTTTAGTGAGTAGAGGAAAAATCAAGAAGAATGTTCAGTCTCTCGACTACGAAAAACATTTAGCCCACCCTAAAATAATCAGCATATTAGAAAATGATCCTGAGCACATCATCATTTCAACATCGCAATATCAAGATAAGGGCATGTGGGTCTTTAAATTAAATATATATAACGGAAAAACAGAAACGTTAGCGAAGGTTGATGATAGCAACGCAGACCACAAATCAACTAGATTACATTACTTTGATACTCACCAAGAGCTTTGGCTTAGTAGCAAACAAGAGAATGAAAATAACATTATAGCGCGTTATGATTTTGAAGATGAGTCATGGCTAGAGTATCCATTATTTGATGCTAGCGATAATTTATCAATCATTAGTAAATACAAAGATGAAGAAAAACTCATCGTTAGTGATTACTGTGGCAACAATACAATATCTATTTGCCTTTTTGACCCAATGAATAAAGAGCTAAGCCCTTTATATCAAGTTGATGGATATGATACCAACTGGTTGTATTTAGATAAAGAAAACATCCCTTATGCTGTTTCGTACTTTGATGAATACCCACAATATAAAATTTTAGATAACCACCATACTATGGCACAGCAACTTTCTGGTTTTTTAGAAAAGTTTGCAGGCTATAGAGTAAACGTAAACTGGAACAGTACAGACGAAACAAAAGCACTTATTACCCTCTCAAGTGATATTCAACCAAGGTTATGGTACTTGTTTGATAGCGAAAAAAACAAACTAACTTTTGTTGCTAACAGCAATAAGAATGTCAATACAGAGCAATTGAATCCTCAATATTCTTTTAACTTTATGGCAAGAGATAACACTCCTATTCAGGGATATATAACCTTGCCGGTAAAAATAGACAATGCACCACCTCCTGCAGTGATATTAGTCCACGGTGGTCCACATTCACGTGATTATTGGGGGTTTGACCCTGAAGTACAACTGTTGTCGTCACGCGGATATGCCGTTGTTCAAGTTAATTTTCGTGGTTCTACTGGCTTCGGTTGGGAGTTTGAAGCTTCTGGCTTTAAACAATGGGGAGAAAAAGTGCAATTTGATATTCTCGACAGCATAGACTACCTAGTCGAAAAACAATATTTAGATAAAAGTCGTCTATGTATTATGGGGGCGAGCTTTGGCGGTTATAGCGCGATTCAAAGTAGTATTATCGCACCTGATTTATTCAAATGCTCAATCGCAACTTCAGGTGTTTACGATATACAACTGCAAGTTGAAGATGAAAAGCCAGAAGTTGGCAGAGCCTTAACTAAAAGAATAGGATTAGAGGATATACAAAGCAATCATTCACCCATTAACGCTATTGAACATTTAAAGTCCCCTGTATTAATAGTACACGGCACCAAAGATGACACAGTGGATGTAAAACAAGCTGAGGTATTAATAAAACAATTAAAGAAGTATAAGAATCAATATCAATGGCTTGAAATTGAAAATGAAGGGCATTACTTTTACAAGCCTAAAAATAGAATTGCCTATTATGAAAAAGTAATTCAGTTCCTAAATAAATATAACCCGGTTAACTAACCGATTATTACCTCGCGTACTAATATTAAAAAAGCACAGTATGAGCCGGTTTTATGGTTCATATTGTGCTTTCTCTTAACCGCTTTAAATAATTAAGCCTAACCTTAATAGCGGTTATTTTAATTAAACATACTTAACTTAATCAAGCTCTTTACGGGTAAATACCCAGTCATTACCTTTGCTAAATTCACTTGAAAACTGATAACCTGCCACATCAAAATTTTTCAACTTTTCAACATCTGTAATTTTGTTCTCAATGATATAACGCGCCATTAAACCACGGGCTTTTTTAGCGAAAAAGCTGATCATCTTATATTGACCATTTTTCCAATCTTTAAATGCTGGGGTAATAATTTCAGCTTTTAATACTTTCTTATTTACCGATTTAAAGTATTCATTTGATGCAAGGTTAATTAAAACATCGTCACCTTGCGCTGCAATTGCCGCATTTAAATTTTCGGTAATAATGTCGCCCCAAAATTGATACAAATTGGTACCTCGATCATTATCAAGCTTTTTCCCCATTTCTAAACGGTATGCTTGCATTAAATCTAACGGTTTTAACAGGCCATATAAACCCGACAATATCCGCATGTGCTGTTGAGCAAATTCAAAGTCTTTCTCGCTGAATGTTTGAGCGTCTAGTCCTGTATACACGTCGCCATTAAAGGCTAAGATCGCTTGGCGAGCATTGCCTGGGGTAAAAGGGGTTGACCATTCACCAAAACGTGCAGCGTTTAACCCTGCCAATTTATCGCTAATGCCCATTAATGAACTGATATCTGCTGGGGTTAATGTTTTACACTTTTTTATTAACACTTCGCTGTGTTCTAACAGCTCAGGTTGGGTATATTTGTCAGTAGCAACGGGGGATTCATAATCAAGATTCTTAGCGGGAGAAACAACAAGCAACATTATATATCTACTCAACTTTAAAAAATTTTTCACACTATAACACAGGAGAAAACGAATATAATTAGCGGCATTATTAATTAATCATCTAACTAATAGCCTATACCGCTTACAATAACGTTTTTATCTAATTTATTTCATTATCGCACTTGAAAAATTATGAAAATTTGATACAAATAGTAGCGAATAAAACAGATACCTAGCAATTTCACCTATCTTGCTCGAAAAACGTTGTAATATTTCATCAAATTTTACGTGCTCATACGTACCACTATTTATATCAAGGACATATTATGACCGACCAATTATCACAATTAAAAGCGATGACAACCGTTGTTGCAGATACTGGCGACATTGAAGCTATTGCTAAGTTTCAACCACAAGATGCCACAACAAATCCATCGCTATTATTAAAAGCAGCGTCGTTACCAAATTACCAACAACTTTTAAAAACAGCGGTAGAATGGGCAAAAACTCAATCTGCTGATGCTGATCAACAAGTGATTGATGCTGCAGATAAACTGTCAGTATTAATTGGTTTAGAAATTTTAAAGATAGTACCCGGTAGAATTTCAACAGAGGTTGATGCTCGTCTTTCATTTGATACGCAAGCATCGATTGCAAAAGCACATAAACTAATCGCTATGTACAACGAAGCTGGCATTAATAATGATCGCATATTAATTAAAATAGCCTCTACTTGGGAAGGCATTAAAGCTGCTGAACAATTAGAGCGTGAAGGTATAAACTGTAACCTAACATTACTGTTCAGCTTTGCGCAGGCACAAGCTTGTGCTGAAGCTAAAATTTACCTTATCTCTCCTTTTGTTGGCCGCATATTAGATTGGTACAAAAAAGACACTGGCCGCACCGATTATTCAGCAAGTGAAGATCCTGGTGTTGTATCAGTGACTAGCATTTACAATTACTACAAAGCAAAAGGTCATAATACGGTTGTAATGGGTGCAAGTTTCCGCAATATTGGCGAAATACTTGAATTAGCCGGCTGTGATCGCTTAACGATTAGCCCTAACCTAATGGACGAATTAGCGAATTCAACAGAAACAGTTGAGCAAAAGTTATTTAGTGAGCAAGCACCAATCGCGCAAGAAGCCGCTTTAACTGAAGCGCAGTTTAGATGGCAAATGAATGAAGATGCTATGGCAACTGAAAAATTAGCAGAAGGTATTCGTAACTTCACCATTGACCAAGTAAAACTAGAGCAACAATTAAAAGCAATGCTTTAAATTTTTTATCAAACTTGTTGAGATGCAAGTTGAAATGTAAATTTTTGTAATTAAAATGCAAAAAATTGTTTCTTTTTTATCGGCAACTGTGGTATTAAAAAGCTGCAGTTGTAGAAATAAGGAGCATACCATGGAAAAATTTCAACAAGTATTGGATTCAATAGGCGCTCAGCCGAAAGCAAGTCCGAGTAATAATAAAAAAAGAAAGTGGCGTGAAATCGAACAACTGAAAGAAAAATTTCAGCTGGAAAAAGAATTAAAAGCATATGATGATTCTTTGGAAAGTATGCTGAAAGAGTTTTAACTAAGCAATGTAGTGCTAATAAAATATTTAAAACGACTAAAAACCCGGTATTTACCCGGGTTTTTTATTAACAGTTAATTAATATCATGTGAGTATAAGAAGCAAAATGCTTAATCTCCCTGTTGGTCTTGGCAACGATAACGCCAATATTATTTTCTATATTCGTAATCGCCCGCCCCTCAAAACGTATCAAAACCTCAATAGTGTTAAACCGCTAATACCTGGTGAAGTTAGCCATATATGCCAAGAAACCGGTAATCATTGGCGTAAAGTATTTAATGTTTATGCTAAGTTATTATTTGAATTATCAGCTGATAAGTTTTCTAGCTGGCAACAATTAAGAGATGACCAGCTTTTACAAGCACACAGTCAGCACTGCTTACTTTTTTCAGCGCCTAAATTAATACCAAGCTTATCGACTGATAAAGCCTTTTGTCAGCCTACTAATTCTAATTCGCAAGCTACACGCCTTACCAAGGTTACAAAAGATTCAGCCGATACAACATTACATATTGTGTTGGGCAAAGGATATGCGCAAGAACTTAGCCTAACTAATGAAAGTACTTGGCTGAGTGACGATTTTGCAATGAATACTGAATTAGGTTTAATTATCTGTCCATATTTCGATTATCGACAACTATCGAATGTCAAAATAATACAGTTAGCTGGGTTGATTAAGCAATTATTACCATCTGAAACATCAGCTACCTAGCAGCTAGGCTAATAAATATCTTAACTTTCAAATTAATTATTAAGTACTTCAAGTGAGCCTGAGTAAAGGGAAGAATAATAAAAGTAGAAAATGACACTAGCCTTAGCAGTAATACTTTTGACCAGATATAAAAAAGCCTTAAGATATTTATACTTAAGGCTTCATTGAAGTTCAACTAAACACACATTACTAGCGAGTTATGTGCTCTGCATTTTTATAATGGTTGATACTGCTAAGTTTCACTTTCAGGCATTTCAGGCTCTATCCCTGCACCTGTTTGCTCAACAACAATATTATCAACACGTTGTAACCCTCTAGGTAACTTGTTACCTCGACGACCACGCTCGCCTTTATAGTGCTCAATATCACTCGCTTTTAAGGTAAGCTTTCGTTTACCCGCATGTAAAGTTACAGCACTGCCTGGTGGTAATACTTCAAGCAAAGTTACATATTCTTCACGCGCTTTTGCCCTTGCGGTTGGAATATTAATAATTTTATTACCTTTACCCTTACTTAACACAGGTAAATCTTTAATTGGGAAAACTAACATTCGCCCTTCTGAAGTAATTGAAAGCACCAATTCAGTATCTATATTATTAACAACCCGTGGGGTCATTACCTTAGCCGCAGCCGACAAGCTTAACAGCGCTTTACCGTTTTTATTTCGACTAACCATATCGCCAAAGCTACCGACAAAACCGTAACCTGCATCACTACTTAACAAGTATCGGCTTTCGTCATCAGCCATCAATACTTTTTCAAAATACTCGCCACTGGCTAAGTTGAATCGCCCTGTCAATGGTTCGCCCTGGCTACGTGCTGTAGGTAAGCTATGAGCATCGGTAGCGTATGCTCTACCTGCTGAGTCAATAAACACCACAGGGCGATTACTGCGCCCTTTAGCTGAGCATAAATATTCATCGCCTGATTTGTAGCTAAGTGCTTGCGCGTCAATGTCATGCCCCTTAGCACAACGTGCCCAACCCTTTTGAGAAACCACTACAGTAACTGGCTCACTCGGCATTAAATCTTTTTCTGATAATGCTTTTGCTTCGCTACGTTCTACAATAACTGAACGGCGATCATCACCATACTTTTCAGCTGCTTCTAATATCTCTTTCTTCATTAGCGTATTCATACGCGCTTTTGAGCCAAGTGTTTTTTCAAGGTATTCGCGTTCAATATTTAACTCGTCTTGCTCAGCTCGAATTTTAATTTCTTCTAGCTTAGCAAGTTGGCGTAATTTAATTTCTAATATTGATTCAGCTTGGCGATCAGACAAGTCAAAACGAGACATTAACTCAGCTTTAGGATTATCAAAACCTCTTATAATTTCAATAACTTCATCAATGTTTAAATAGGCAATAAGTAAGCCGTCTAAAATGTGTAAACGCGCTAACACTTTATCTAATCGATACTGTAAACGACGTCGCACAGTTTCACGACGATACTCTAACCACTCGCTTAAAATGGTTCTAATATCTTTAACCGCTGGTTTATTGTCTAAACCTATCATGTTTAAATTAACACGGAAGTTTTTCTCTAAATCCGTTGTGGCAAACAAGTGCTGCATTAATTGTTCTATATCTACACGATTTGAACGTGGAACAACAACTAAGCGAATAGGGTTTTCATGATCAGACTCGTCACGTAAATCTACCACCATTGGCAGTTTTTTAGCCTGCATTTGATTCGCAATTTGTTCTAATATTTTCCCGCCAGATGCTTGATGTGGCAAAGCGGTAATAACCACTTCACCATGCAATATTTCATACACTGCACGCATTTTAATACTGCCGCGACCCGTTTGATAAATTTTCTCTATATCGGCTTTAGGAGTAATTATTTCGGCATCGGTTGGGTAATCAGGACCTTGAATAATCTCAAGTAAATCTGACAGTTCTGCTTTAGGTTGCTCAATTAAGTGCACGCAAGCACTGGCCACTTCTCTCACATTATGAGGTGGAATATCAGTTGCCATACCGACAGCAATACCGGTAATACCGTTAAGTAATATGTGAGGTAAGCGTGCAGGCAACGTTTTAGGCTCTTTCATTGTGCCATCAAAGTTCGGCGACCAATCAACGGTGCCTTGGCCTAATTCTGCTAATAAAACTTCACTAAAGCGTGATAAACGGGCTTCGGTATAACGCATTGCCGCAAAAGACTTAGGGTCGTCAGGAGCACCCCAGTTACCTTGTCCGTCAACCAATGGATATCGGTATGAAAATGGCTGTGCCATTAACACCATAGCCTCATAACAAGCTGAGTCACCATGAGGATGAAATTTACCTAATACATCCCCTACCGTACGCGCAGATTTTTTATATTTTGCCAACGCAGACAAGCCAAGTTCTGACATTGCATAAACGATACGACGTTGAACCGGTTTTAATCCGTCACCAATATGCGGCAAGGCACGGTCCATAATGACATACATAGAGTAATTTAAATAAGCTTCTTCGGTAAACTGCCTTAATGGGCGTTGTTCAATACCGTCTAAACTAAAGTCGATCGCATCTGACATGAAATTGTTCCTTAAAAGTTCGATTAATGCCGAGTTATTAAACGTAACTTCTATTATTATTGTTCTAGGGGTAGCTTAGCTGATTATACTTGAGGAAAGAATACTTTTAGCGGATAAATATCTCACAACGGTAATTAATTTTAGTTTTATTTTTCTGCTTTAGTGAAACTATAAACTTGATTGCAGCCTTTAATCTTAGCTTGATACATGGCTAAATCAGCGGCATGTAATAAACTATCGAAATCTTTTTTTACATCTCTGATACTCGCAATACCAATACTAACAGTTACCGTTTGCTTATGGTTTTCATTATCACTGATATTAGCACTGGCGTTATCTTGAATTTTCTCACGTATATGCTCTGCAATAGAACGTGCTTGTTCTATGGTAGCGTCAGGTAAAATCGCTGCAAACTCTTCACCACCAATACGAGCAAAAAAATCGCGTGAGCGCATAGTCTCGGCCGCTAAAGTGGCAACATTGCAAATAACACTATCGCCAGCATCATGACCTAAATTATCGTTTATCGTTTTAAAGTCATCAATATCAAGCATTAAAATACTAAGCTCTTTATCAGAAGACAATGCTTTACTCATGTAGGTATCGCCACAGCTAAAGAATGAACGCCGATTTGGCAATTGCGTTAAACTATCTGTTTTAGCTAATAACTTTAATGCTCGACGTATTTTAAACTGCCGAACTAATAATAAGAAAAACACACTGACAGCGATAATAAAAATCGCAATATGAATGTGTTGTTGTGTACGGTCAGACTCTGCACGAGAAAGTGCATATTGTTTTATTTCATTGTTTTGGGCGAGCAGTTCGTTCTCTTCATGTTTTTTTTCAATATTATATATTTCATTTAAACGCTTAACACGTAGCTCTTTTTGTTGCTTTAAGTGTGAGAAATACTTTTTGATGTACTTTTTCTTATTATCAAAAGCCAGTTTATCTTGACCTTGGCGTTGATATACAGTTGATAACAGCAAATAAGCATCTGCAAATAAGGGTGAGTCGAGCTGTTTTTTAGCAAGCGATGGTTCAAGTGAGATTGCTTTATTGAGCCAGTTAATAACTTTATGCTCTTGCCCTTCAGTATTAGAGATATTGGCACGAATTACATTTAGTAAGTATTGTTCAGCGATATTGAACGTTACCCCTGAAGACTGTATCTCTAAAAGTTGAATTTGCGCTGCGCTCTTATCATGTTCACTCAAGGTTTTTAATGAGAATACCGCTCCACTTATCACCATAACTTTTGTTGATTGAGCCAGGGAAATCTGTGGACTATCAGCAGACGTAAATACTTGTTGTGAATTACTAGCTTCATCAGCAAAAACTTGAAAGCTAAAGAGCATGAGTGAACAAGATATTAGATAAGATCTAATGCTAGAATATCTATACATCTGAACTAACCTTATTTCGACCAGATTGCTTGGCTTTTAATAACTCTTCGTCGGCAGCTTTTAGCAAAATTGAAAAATCGTTATAATTGTCACTCTCAAATGTCGCTACGCCAACGCTGATCGTTAATTGACTAAGTTGTAGCGCTTGCCAGTTTGTTTCTTCAATGTGCTGTCTTAGTCGCTGTGCAACTTCAAACGCTTGTTTATGATCAGTATCAGGCAATAGCGCAATAAATTCTTCACCACCAAATCGGCCAAATACATCACTATCACGCATTAAGTTTTGCCCTAAAATAGCAACTTCTTGTAATGCTTTATCGCCGACACTATGACCAAATTTATCGTTTATTTGTTTGAAAAAATCAATATCTATCATATAAACACTAAATGGTTGTTGTTCCTGTTTCGACTGCTTGAATAAGTCTTCTCCTAATTCAAGCAACCTTCGCCGATTAACTACTCCGGTTAAACTATCAATTCTGGTTACTCGAACTAAGTTTTTTTGCCCGGTAATAACTCGCAGTAAAAACCAAGCTAAAAGCAAAGTGCATACGGCTAAAATTATAACAAGTATCTCACGACTATCAGCATTACTTGTCATTTGTTGTAGTTGTAAATCTTGTAATCGTTGTTTTTTCTCTAGGATGTCATTCTGCCGCTGAGCGGTTTCACTTTCATATTGTAAAATTAACTCATCAACCTCATTAGTTTCTCGTACTTTTTTATATGCAATTGATTTTTTAAAGAATGTAGATTGAGTTTCAATAGCTTGACTGTAATCGCCTAAAACAGACTGTAATTTAGCTCTCAAAAATAGAATATTTAATTCGCTGGTATCATAGATATTACTGTCTTTAAGCGCTAATAAAGCTTGCGCTTGATCTAAGTTATCTAATGCCTCCTGATAACGCTCCATTTTCTCTAATACAAAAACTTTATTAACCATATATTGTAGCTTTACCGCATGTTGTTCAACTTCTTTTACGTATTCACCAGCTAAAATGATATAGCGATAAGCGTTTTCTGTATCGGGCGTTTTTTGATTAACCAATGCCCAAGCTATGTTTCGGTAAATACTAGCGATGAAGTGGTTACTCGTATTAGGTAAAATCTCGCTTTCTAAAATTCTATAAACTTCTAAGGCTTCTTCATACCTTTTTTCATTAGCATGGTTATTAGCCACATTATGCAAACTATTCAGTGCGTAATTATGTTTCCCTGCTTTTTTAAAGTGCTGATATGACTGTTGAAAGTAATTATTTGCTTGTTTCTCTTCACCTATGTAACCGTATAAAATACCTAATTCACTATTGATGTCACCTAAAAGAGCTTCATCTGCAATATTATTCGCTAAGGTTAGCGCTTGGTTTAGCGTTATTAACGACTGTTTGTAGTTTTTTTGCAAATATAATATTGCCCCTATATTCGTTAACCCACGAGCAGTAAGTTGTTGATTATTCATCGAGCGGGCAACGTCTAAGCCATTTTGGTATATTTGCAATGCGCTTTCGAAATCACCTTGGCTTTCTAATGAAAAACCTTTGGTGTAAGCGAGCTCAGCAATAAATACACTTGGATTACTCATTTGTTTAGCTAGCATTAACCCTTTTTCTGCCGATGCTTCACTTAAACTGTAAAGTGCTTGGTCTGAATAGGCCGCAGATTGAATACGGTAATAGTTTACTTGGCTAGATATTGGTTGAGTGTTTAATGAATCTTTATGTGAATTTAAGAGAATTAAAGCGGCTTTGGGATCGCTATTATTTAATTGCTCAGCACGTACTAGAAAAGCATTAAAATCGTTATTTGTTAACGATTGCAATGCATTTGATTTACAAGAAATTAACAATAAAACAAAGAGAATTTGGGCACAGTTTTGAAAAGTGAATTTTACAATGTTTCTAAACAAATTCTCGCTCCAACAGCATGTGCGATTATGTACCAAATACAGTATAAAACGATTTTGTGTAAATGATAAACTATTATTTATATTGATAAAAAAGTAATTAATGGGTCGTTGAATATTAGCAACATACCATTACTTTTCAGTAACTTGCCAATAACTTGCTTCTATTTTATTACCATCTAAATCGATAATAAAACAACCATAATAAGGTGTTCCATATTCTGGTCTTGCACCTGGTGTGCCATTACACCTTCCGCCTAAAGCAATAGCACATTGATAAAACTCATCTACTTGTCGCTTATTTAACGCAACAAAACCAAAGTGAACACCATTTCCAGCTGTCGCAGGCATTTTATCGAAGGGCTGTTGCAGCCAAAACTCAGGATAACCTTTACCGTAAGCTACGGCTTGTTCATATTCACTCACTAAAGTAATGTCTAATGTTGCTAGCACTGGCGTATAAAAGGCCTTAGCACGCTTTAAATCATTAGTCCCCACTGATGCGTGACATATACTTCGTAAACGTCGATGCTCAATCATAATGTTCCTTTCAAAAATAAAAAGGTATAGTTATTAAAAACTATACCTTGATAAATTAACGCAAAAAATGACTAATTCATTTTTTAGTTACTTACATGACTAATCTAACTCAACTAAGTCGCCTTTAGATTGAAGCCAGTCTTTGCGATCGCCACTGCGTTTTTTCGACAGTAACATATCCATAAGTTCCATCGTCTCTGCGTGTTCATCAACCGTTAATTGTACTAAGCGTCGAGTATTAGGGTCCATAGTTGTTTCGCGCAATTGCAAAGGGTTCATTTCACCCAAACCTTTAAAACGTTGAACATTAACTTTACCACGTTTTTTCTCTGCTTCAATGCGGTCTAAAATACTGTCTTTCTCTGCTTCGTCTAACGCGTAAAACACTTCTTTGCCGACATCAACACGATACAGCGGAGGCATAGCAACGTAAACATGACCTGCTTGCACTAAAGGTAAAAAATGCTGGGTAAACAACGCACAAAGCAAGGTGGCTATATGTAAACCATCGGAGTCAGCATCGGCAAGAATACAAATTTTACCGTAACGTAACCCTGATAAATCATCGGTATCGGGATCAATGCCTAAAGCAACAGAGATATCATGTACTTCTTGCGAGGCTAAAATTTGCCCTGAGTCGACTTCCCAAGTATTTAAAATTTTACCGCGCAATGGCATTATTGCTTGAAATTCACGATCTCGCGCCTGTTTTGCACTACCGCCGGCTGAGTCACCCTCAACTAAGAAAAGTTCGGTACGTAAAGTGTCTTGACTACCACAATCAGTTAACTTACCTGGTAATGCAGGCCCTTGGGTTACTTTTTTACGAATAATTTTTTTACTAGCGCGCAAACGACGTTGCGCGTTGGAGATGCAAAATTCAGCTAATGCTTCTGCAATTTCAGTATGCTCATTAAGCCATAAGCTGAAAGAGTCTTTTACTACACCTGTAACAAATGCAGCACATTGGCGTGAAGAAAGTCGTTCTTTAGTTTGACCCGCAAATTGTGGGTCTTCCATTTTCACTGAAAGAATATAGGAACATTTATCCCAAATATCATCAGGTGTTAACTTAACTCCCCGTGGTACTAAATTTCTAAATTCACAAAACTCTCGCATTGACTCTAACAAGCCTTGGCGAAGTCCGTTTACATGAGTACCACCTTGTACTGTTGGAATTAAGTTTACGTAACTTTCTCCAACAGACTCGCCACCTTCAGGTAACCATGTTACAGCCCAGTCAGCCGCTTCATGCACAGAGCTAAAACTGCCAACAAATGGTTCTTCTGGTAAGCTTTCATAAGCTTTCACCGATTCTTTTAAATAATCAACTAAGCCATCTTCATAGCACCATTGGTATTTAGCGTCTTCGTTTTTATCATGAAATTTAATCGTTAGGCCAGGACACAGAACGGCTTTAGCTTTTAACAAATGCACTAATCTGCGTGCAGAAAATTTAGCTGAATCAAAATAGTTAGCATCAGGCCAAAATTTAACACGTGTTCCTGTATTTCGTCGGCCCACGGTACCCGTTTCGGTTAACTCTTCGACTTTAAAACCATTTTCGAAAGCCATTTCGTAAAGTTTACCATCGCGCCTAACAGCAACATCTACCCGTGTAGATAGCGCGTTGACCACTGAAATACCAACACCATGTAAACCACCAGAAAATTGATAATTTTTATTAGAGAACTTGCCACCAGCATGTAACTTACAAAATATAAGCTCAACGCCTGATACGCCCTCTTCTTGATGGATATCAATCGGCATACCGCGACCGTCATCAATCACCTCTAATGACTGATCTTTATCAAGGATCACCGTAATATTTTGTGCATGACCAGCTAAGGCTTCATCAACAGAGTTGTCGATAACCTCTTGCCCTAAATGGTTAGGCCGAGTTGTATCGGTATACATGCCAGGACGATGGCGTACTGGGTCAAGGCCACTTAAGACCTCGATGGAGTCGGAATTATATTGTTCGCTCATTTATATGTTCTGATCATTGTGCTGCTAATAGAGGTAAGTTGAAAAATAACGCGATATTAGGCAAGGCATTTTCATAATTAATAAAACTATGATCGCCACCTTGCTCAATAATTAATTCGCAATGACGGTATTTTTCAACAGCTTGTTGGTAATCTAACACTTCATCACCTGTTTGTACCATGACCAAGTAATTATTTTTAGAAATATTTTCTTGTTCAAGTGCTTTAAGCTCGTCAATATGCTGTTCAAGCACTTGATATCGTTCTTGCGTATATGGGTTTACTTGCTCTCCAAGTATATCTGCCATTAAATCAAATGGCTTAACCGCAGGATTAACGAGTACCACTTTTATTTGATATTTTTCAGCAAAATAAGTCGCAAAGAACCCACCCAATGAAGAGCCTACTATGTACCATGAATCGCTTGGTTCAAGCGCAATGATATCTTCTAATTGCTTAATGGCAGCGCTAGGCGAAGAAATAATCTGTGGGCAATAAAATTTTACCTCTGGATGGTTTTTGGCTATGTATTCTCGCGTTTGCTCTGCTTTCATGGATTGTGGCGAAGAATTAAAACCATGAATATACAATAGGTTAATCATAATCACTTTTTCTCGTTATAGTCGACATAAAATACTTTTCGGGTTAACTCACCGGAACTGGTGAGGGTAAATACTTGATAACCTGGCGGCTGACCATTAGGCGCTGGTTTAGAAGAGTTCATATCAAATTGAATTGATGTGGCAGGACATGTATATAAATTCACACTTCGTCCGGCCAGTTGCACCGGTAAAATTAACGCCTGATGAATATGACCGCAACCAAGTGCTTTAATTGAAGGAAATTTGCTTACCCATTGATGAAACTCATTTTTATTTATTAAGCCATGCTGATCAATAAAAAAACCAGCATCAACGGCGTGATGATGGGTTAATAGTAACTGTGATTTAGCACTGTTAATGACTTTAGCCGCCTGCTCACATTCCCCATTGGTAATGATTCCTGCAGGTGTGTCGCTTTTGCTTTCTATTAATAACACTTGCCAATAATTATTTTCTATTACCTTGTGTTGGCAAAATGGCGCTTTTGATAAATATTGATTTAGCAGCGAAGGCTCATCATGATTACCTGAAACATAATAAACTGGTACATTAATTTCACATGCTTCAAAAGCATTAACAAACAGCTGATATGACGCTTCTGTGTGATCTTGAGTTAAATCGCCTGTGAAAACAATAGCATCAATTAGCGGTTGCGCTTTAATCGCAGACAAAACATGTTTTAAGTTTTCATATACATTAGCTTGATGATGCCTACCATTTCGGTTTGCAAATAAATGACTATCGCTTAATTGCGCAATAGTCAGTGTATTTAACCTTGAGTGGTTTGATGATAATTTCGTTAGCATGGGGGTGATCAAATTCTAGGAATGTCGAAATTCACTTGCCCAAACTTTAAACATAGCTGCAACCACTCTTTTAAAAAATAGTTCACTTGTTGTTTTTCATCAGGTAAGTGCATTTTCTCGTTAGGGTAATCATAACGAGGTTTAATTTGTTGAACATCTTGATTACTTATCACTTCAGCCATGCGTGCATCATGATATAAACGTACGACCATTTTTGGTCGAAAAAGCTCAGTTAAATTATATCCGCGAATATTGGCTTCTTGATTAATCGTGATCAAGGTTGTGTATTTTGTTACCTCATTAACAGTAATGCGATAACTTAAAAAATCTGAGATAAAAAAGCATCTTTGTTCGCCTACCTGCTCTTTATCGGCAAGTATACGAAGTAGTAACATGTAATTAATCTCACATAAAGCCATTAATGTGGGTAAATGAGGACGGTATTTTTTTTCTACAACAGGCATTTATTTCCAGCTTGAGTTAAATTTATCTACATTCAGAGCTAGCCATTGTAACGTAATAATAGTTGCTGCATTAAGGATCTTTCCTTCAGCAAGTAATTTATTGGCATTTTTTCTTGTCATAACGTGTACTAAAATATCTTCCCCTTCAGATTCTAAGCCATAAACACCCGAGATATTGCTACTATCTATACGCGCACAATAGAGATGAATACATTCACTCATACCGCCGGCGCTTGAAAGATAGTCCATGACTTTAATTACATTTTCTGGCGCTAAGTCTAAGTTTGCTTCTTCTTTAGATTCTCTAATGGCAACGTCTAAAGGCACTTCATCCTCAGAACACATACCCGCGATTAATTCTAATTGCCATGGCCCTGTTTTACTTTTAAGCGCACCCGCTCGAAATTGTTCGACTAATACCACAGAGTCAGTTTTCGGATCATAAGGCAATAACCCTACAGCATTTCCGCGCTCAAAAACCTCTCTTGTTAACACTTTACTGTAACCACCAGCATAAAGTTTATGCTGAAACTGGTACTCATCTAGTGCAAAAAAACCTTGATATTTTCGAACTTTTTTTTGCACTTTTACATCGCTTAAGTCAAAGCGCAACAGCGGTTCTCGAGTGATATTCATTTAAAGGGTTCCTCTATTATAACTGGCCTTTTTATAAGAGATTTTTCGATACACTAGTGTTTAACATTTTGTTACACTAGAGTACTTCCTTATACACTTATTTTATTTAGCTAATATAATATTCGCGTTAAGATAGTTACAATTAAAAAAATAATAGCATGTTCATTATTACAGGAATCGCTTCAAGATGAAAAAAACAATAACCGCACTATTTATTGGCCTTGCTTATACTGCAAGTAGCTCTTTAGCTAATGCCGAAGACTTATTATCAGTATACCAACAAGCACAAGCAAATGATCCGGTTGTTCTTCGAGCTCAGGCGCAATTTTTAGCGACTGAAGAAGGCATTGAACAAGCTCGCGCGGTGCTATTACCACAAATTTACGGCTCTGCAAGCTATACAAAAAGCAAGGGCGAATTTATTCCAACCTCAGACACAGGAGAGTCTTCAGGTCAAATTCTAACTAATAATACTGATACAACTAGCTTCGGTATTAATTTGGATATGGAATTGTACAACCACAGTACTTGGTTAAAACTTGATAATGCCAAAAAACGCGCTCACCAAAGCGATGTTTCATTTCAATTAGCTAAACAAGATTTAATTGTTCGCGTTACTCAAGCTTATTTTCAAGTACTCAGTGCCAAAGATGATTTAGAATTTTCAAAAGCTGAAAAAGCCGCCATTGAACGTCAATTAGAGCAAACAAAACAAAGGTTTTCAGTAGGCTTAACAGCAATAACTGATGTTCATGAAGCCCAAGCACAGTATGATAATGCGGTTACTAGCGAAATTAGATCTGAAAACCAAGTATTTAATGCTGAAGAAGCATTGCGGGTTATCACCAACGTTTATCCTCGCGATTTAAACATTTTAAACACGGAACGTTTTAGCACTTCTCGCCCCGCGCCAGACAGTGCCAACGAATGGCAACAAACCGCTGAAGTTAAAAACTTGGAGCTTATTGCTGAAAGAATAAACATTGATATCGCAAAAGAAAATATCAATTTAGCAAGATCTGGCCATTACCCTACTTTGGCTCTATCAGGAAGCTACGGTAGTAGAGAGCAAGATAGTGAAGTTAACAACACTGACTTTAATAACCCTGCTCTAGATAGTCACTCGATCGGAATAACATTAACCGTACCAATTTATTCTGGTGGCTCTATTTCAAGCAGCGTTAGACAAGCTCAAAGTAATTATGTTGCGGCTAGTCAAGATATGGAGCAGTCTTACCGCAACGTAGTACGTAACACTCGTAATGCCTATAATACTGTTATAGCGGCAGTATCAGCGATAAAATCGTTAGAACAATCTGTGGTAAGTGCACAAAGTGCATTAAAAGCTACAGAAGCAGGTTTTGAAGTAGGCACTCGTACTATAGTTGATGTACTTAATAGCACCAGAAACCTTTATAACGCTAAACGTAATCTATCTTCAACACGATACGATTATATTCAAAACGTTTTAGCACTTAAACGCGCCGGCGGTACAATAACAGAACAAGACTTAAAAGATATTAACCAAGGCTTAATTGCTGCTGAGTAACAATTCCTGCGTTAATTAAATCACATAAAAAAAGCAGCATTTATATGCTGCTTTTTTTCTATTTGAAATAGCGGTTTATTACATAACCTGAACTCTGGATAATGAGTGCTTGAAACTCAAGTGAACCAAAAGCTTAGGTAATAAAGTAAATGCTATAGCCAGGTGAACATCACGAATAGATATCATCAATGCTTCATTTTATGCCATTTCCAAGGCAAAACGTTTATGAATAGCGCGCTATTTATCGACGTTTTAACGCAGTAAATGGCTTAAAAGGGAGCATTGAGCAAGTGCTACTTATCCAGAGTTCAGGTTACATATGTAAGATGAACACTTATAATCGATACGGTTATCAACAATGAGAGTTTAATCTTCTTGTTTAATCGCGTTAATAATTTTAGTGGTAGAAATACCATCTTCAAAGTTCAACACTTTAACTTCACCACCTGCGGCTATTACCTCTTCGCCACCTGCAATATCTTCCACTTTATAATCACCGCCTTTTACTAAAATGTTTGGCAAGATATTGGCAATTAAACGTTGTGGCGTATCTTCACTAAATGGTACTACCCAATCAACAGCACCTAATCCAGCAAGTACAGCCATACGACGGTCTACTGGGTTAACAGGACGACCTGGCCCTTTTAAGCGGGTAACTGAAGCATCATCGTTAACGGCAACAATAAGTCGCGTTCCTAAAGTATTGGCTGTGGTTAAATATGAAACATGACCCGCATGAAGAATATCGAAACACCCGTTTGTCATCACAATATTTTCACCGCGCGCTTGCGCTAATTCAACCGCAATTTTAAGTTGATCTTCAGTCATTACACCAAAGCCACTTTCTTGGCCAGATAAAAGTTCAGCGCTAAGTTCTGCTTCGCTCACCGTTGAAGTGCCCAATTTACCAACAACAATACCTGCTGCTATATTTGCTAAAGCACTGGCTTGAGCAAAACCGGTTTTAGCGGCAATTGAAAGTGCTAAAGTAGCAATAACGGTATCGCCCGCTCCTGTTACGTCATAAACTTCTTTCGCTTGAGTAGGTAAATGAAACTCTTGCTGATCATGCATTAACAGGGTCATTCCCTGCTCGCTTCTGGTGACCAACATTGCCGTTAAATCTAACTCTTTAAGCAGCGCTTGACCTTTTCTAACAATTTCGGCTTCATTTTTGCAATGCCCAACAACCGCCTCAAATTCTGCAAGGTTTGGCGTAATTAAAGTTGCACCACGGTATTTTGAAAAATCAGTACCTTTTGGATCAACTAACACCGGAATATTTTGTTCTTTTGCCGCTTGAATAAGTGCCTGTACTTCTGACAAAGTACCTTTGTCATAATCTGACAATAACAATAAATCATGTTGAGCGACTAAAGCTTTAGTTTGTTCTGTCAGAGGTTTTTTATCCATTTCTACAAAAGATTCTTCAAAATCTAAACGCAATAATTGCTGATTTCGACTTAAAATGCGTAATTTTGTGATCGTTGGATGATCTGCTGACTGAATAAATTGACAATTTATTTTCATTGCAGACAGCTGTGTTTGCAATGTTTTTGAGGCTTCGTCTGCACCAGTAATACCGAGCAATGTAACTTGACCGCTTAACGAGGCAATGTTCAAAGCTACGTTAGCAGCGCCTCCTGGGCGATCTTCATCTTGATGTATTTTAACAATAGGCACAGGTGCCTCGGGTGAAATACGTTGTGTTGGTCCAGACCAGTAACGATCTAACATGATATCACCAACGACTAAAACACGCGCTTTTTCAAAAGCGGGAATATCTACTTTCATCCTGTACCCTATAACAGATATAATAACCAATATTGTATCACAAGCAATTCAATGAGTTGAAATCATCCCGTGAGTAAAAACAAAGTTTTACAACCAAATTTTAAAATATCTTACCTATTACCTAAATATTGGCTAACGTGGATTGGAGTGTTTATTCTTTATAGCATTTCTTGGCTACCCTATAAATTTCAGCTATTTCTAGGAAGAATAATCGGCCGAATTCTTTATAAAATTGGCTCAAGTCGAAAACGAGTTGCTTTAAGAAATTTAGAGCTGTGCTTTCCTGATATGTCTGACGCCGAACGCCAGGTTATGCTCAAGCGCAACTTTGAAAATACGGGTATTGCACTGCTAGAAACCGGCATGGGTTGGTGGTGGCCAAATTGGCGTGTAAAACGCAAAACTAAAGTTATCGGCCTTGAACATATTGAAGCAGCACAGAAGCAAGGTAAAGGTATATTGCTACTCGCCATGCATTACCTGAGTGCTGAAATTAACTGTCGCGGCATTGGTTATGGTCATCCAATGGTGGTGTTCTATCGACCACACAATAATCCTTTAATGGAATATTTTCAGTTTCGTGGTCGTGGCCGTTCGAATAAATATATGTTAGGAAAACGTGATGTTAAAGGTTTACTTAAAGCCCTTAAAGATGGCGAAGCATGTATTTATTTACCCGATCAAGATTACGGAAGAAATCGCAGCGTATTTGTACCTTTTTTTAATGTCCCTGAAACCGCTTCAACCACGGGCACATTAATTTTTGCTCGACAAAAAAACACCCAAACTCATATGCTAATTCCAACTCGAAATGACGATGGCAGTGGTTATACATTAGAGATAAAGCCTATGCTGGATAATTTCCCTACCGGTGACGATACAGCAGACGTTTTAAGAATAAATCAAGAATTAGAAAAAGCTATTATGGTTAAGCCAGAGCAATATATGTGGTTACATCGTCGCTTTAAAACACGACCTAACGAAGACGATCCTTCATTGTATAATTAAAATAAGTTGTTAAATATATATACAAAACGGCAAACTATGATAAAAATTAAATAACATACGACAATAAGTGATTTATGAAATTATTTTTTAAAATTATTATAGGCCTTATTTTAATCGGTTTAGGTGCTGCTCTTTGGCTAAATAAAGCCCATTTATTCGGAGACAAGCAAAGTACTTCGCAGGTACCTGCAGTTACGAATGTAGATCACCATCATAAAAGCGAAACAACGCCAGAAAATGTGTCTGTAGAAGAGAAAAAAAGTGAAACTGAAAACGTCGTGAAGAAAAATAGCAATGCGGCAGCCGATGGACTCTCACGTTATTATGCCAATTTACATGGCGAAATGGACGGCAAAGGTCCAAAGATTCGCAATAATATTGTTTATTTATCTGAGCCAGAAGGAGATTTAGCGTTAATACTAGAAGAAAGGCGCATAAATACTCGGCCTTTACGAAGAAGTTGGACTGGCAATACTGACAACCACCCATTTCGCCTTGGTGAAACCTTGTATCAGAAGTTAACTGAGTATTCTAAAATCAATGATGTTGAATTAATTTGGTGGTTAAATCGTGATTTTATCGTCAAAAGCCCTTTTAGAATCAATAAAGATATTATTAAAACCTCATATCAAGTAGGTAAAGCCATTGAAGGCCACTTTGAAAATGGCCTTTCAATTTATTTTTGTTACCAGCAACGTGCTATTGTTTTAATAGAGTACGATATTCCTTACTTAGCTAAAGAATGTTTAAAATTACCCAAAGATAAAAGTTATTAGCGCAGACCTAATGCTGCGCTATTTTTCTGATGCAGTATCGCTGTAACAATATTCATTACTGGGTTATGCTCTGAGGTCAACTCTGACGTAGGCATCATTGCTGGGCTATTTTGTAACGTTGCACGATGGCTTAAATCACGTAACTTACAATAGTTTTCAACCAAAGTTTGCTGCTGTTGCACAGTAATAATATCAATACTAGCTAAGTATTCGAGTAAATTAATATTATCGGAGTAAGCACTTAACTTAGGGTGTTCTACTGAATGTGCGAGCACCAAATACTGCACGAGAAACTCAATATCAACCAGTCCACCAAGTCCTTGTTTAATATCAATTTCAGTTGATGATGATTTATCCAGATGGCGCCGCATTTTATCACGCATTTTTAACACGTCTTCACGTAATATTGCTTTGTCACGTTTTCTCATTAACACGTCGCGCTTAATTTCTTTAAACCTTAATGCCAATGCTTTATGACCATATATAATACGCGTGCGCACTAAAGCTTGGTGCTCCCAGGTCCATGCATCATTATTTTGATAATGGGCGAAAGTATCAATATGCACCATTAACAAGCCAGCATTACCTGAAGGCCTTAAACGCATATCCAATTCATACAGAATACCATTTGCCATTCGTGTATTAAATAAATGCATCATTCTTTGCGCAAGTTTTAAATAGAATTGGCCAGCCGAAATTGACTTTTCGCCTGAAGTCATTTCAGCTAAATCAGCATCGTGTACAAAAACTAAATCTAAATCTGAGCTATATCCGAGTTCAATCCCCCCTAATTTCCCATAGCCAATAACCGCAAAACCTTTATCTTGGCAATCTAATTTACTCGTAGGAACACCAAAGCGTAAGGCCATTTGCTGCCATGCTAAGTTGGCGACTTCTTCTACTAGTGCTTCTGCGAGCGCGGTTAAATGGTCACTGACTTTGGTAATAGGTAAAATACCTGTGATATCTGCAGCAGCGATACGCAATTGTTTAGCTTGTTTGAATTGACGTAGCGTGATCATTTGCGCTTCTTGATCATCTTCAGGCACTCGCAACATAGTTTCTCGCAACTCAGCGACATAAGAAGATAATAACGGTGGCTGATGGAAGAGTTTGGGGTCAATCAACTCATCTAGTAATATAGGAAACTTGGCTATATGCTCAGCCACCCAACTACTATTTCGACATAAATGTATTAACTGTTTTAACGCTCCTTCATTCTCAAATAGTAACTCAAGATAAGCCGTTCGAGTGGCAACTGTAGTTAACACCCCTAATACCCGCGCTAAGGTTTCATCGGTTAATTTCAACTCTGCAAGGTGCCAAAGTACTGTTGGTATTAATTTATCAAGAGTTTGCCTACCACGACTTCCCATGCTTCGCTTAACCATTTCACGACGAAAATCTCTCAATGTAAGCCATAAAGATTCACTATGGGTAAAAATTACCCCGTTAGCGGTATCAAGTAATTGTGGCGAATGTTCAATCCAAGCAATAGATTCTTCATCGCTCCATTGGCTATCCCATAATGTTGTCCAGTATTGATCTACAGCTTGTCTATTTGGGCTTTCCTCACCAATAAGTTCATCAAATTGTTGATGTACACCATGCATATGAAATGAAAGCTGTGTAAGAAAAGTAGCCCAATCGCTACACTGGCTATCCGCAAGAATAGCCACCAAACGCTGTTTATCTAATTCGCATTCAGGCAACGTTTGAGTTTGTTGATCGTTTATTGCTTGAATAATATTCTCAACTCGACGTAAAAAACGATAGCTATTAGTTAGCACCTGCGCGCTTTGAGGGGTAAGTTCACCGTGGGTTACGAGTAAGGGCACTACCTTTAATAGATTACGATGTTGCAAGTCGGTATCACGACCGCCTCTGATCATCTGGAAAACTTGCACAATAAATTCTACTTCACGAATACCGCCAGCGCCCAACTTAATATTATTGGTCAGTTGCTTTCGCCTAACCTCTTGTGCAATCAAAGCTTTCATACGACGCAAACTATCAATAACACTAAAGTCAATATAGCGGCGATATACAAAAGGGCGAAGCATAGTCGACAACTGATCATGATAATCGCTTTCGCCAATCAAACGTGCTTTTAACATGGCATAGCGCTCCCAATCACGTCCTTGATCTTGGTAATAGTTCTCCATGGCAGTAAATGATAAAACTAATGGTCCACTTTCGCCAAAAGGTCGTAAACGCATATCAACACGATAGACAAAGCCATCAGCCGTTTGTTGATTCAAAGCCGTTATTAATTTTTGACCTAAACGGGTAAAAAATAATTGGTTATCTATACTGCGCCTAACACCTTGTGTTTCACCAGCTTCAGGATAAACAAAAATTAAATCTATATCAGAAGAGAAGTTCAACTCTTTGCCGCCAAGCTTTCCCATACCATAAACCAGTAAACGTTGAGGAACCCCTTCAGCGTTAACTGGAGTGCCCCATTTTTCCTGACAAAATATTGATAACCAATCATTCGCTGCGATGATTAGGTGATCTGCCAAAGACGACAACCTTTTTAATGACTCATCAAGCGATATGCCTAACAAAAAATCACCAACAGCAATATGAACCATCTGCTCTAAACGAAACATCCTCAAACAATGCTGTAATTGCTCTTCTGTTTTACATGGTTCCAGCTTCTCTTTAATTACACCACCATAATTAGGGGTGTTTGTCGTAAGTAACTGCTCGCTATTAAACAGCTCAACAATTACGATTGGAGCCTGTATGGCGCTGCGTAATATAAAGTCACTTAAAGCGATTGCGCGTTTAAATAGTGCTAATCGCTCTGGTGTAAGGCTATCAGCCGCGTTAGGAAATTGTTGAGAAAACTGTAACCAACTTTTATCTTGTTGTTCTACAAGTAGTGGTGAAAATGACAAAGGAGATGAATTAAGCACGTTATCCTCGAAAATAGTTACAAATGCAAATGAGCATACGGTTATAATGTACAATAAATAAATTTCACTGATATACCTAAAACATTAGACATAATATGTCATAAATGGTATTAATGAATGATTACCATAGCATTTTTGAGGACAGTATGGCAGGAATGCAGCCCCTAAAATTAATGATACTTTTGCTGACGTTACTACTCTTTGCTTGTTCAGATCCAGTTAAAGAGAAAATTACTCAGCAAATTCCACTCACAGAACAACGCATTGACATGCTTGCTAAAGCGCTTGCTAATGGCGAGGTTCGTAACGCTAATTTAATTGGTCAGTACGGCGCAAGGCTATTAACTGCTAAACCAAGTTATAAACCGTTAATTAATGAATTTTTAAAAGACACCGGCACCCAAGGTCCTATGTTTTTAGCATTAGTTGATCGATTAAACACGGTAAAAAATCAACCACAAATGTTTGAAAGCTCTCAAGCTATTTACGACGAGTTACTAAATTTGTATCAGGCTGCTGATCCGGTTTTATACTCAGATGCCTTAAGCGATCCGCTCAACGTGTTAGCTGATATGTCCGACGGAACTTTGCCTCGCGTCAATGCCATGTCAAAAGCACAAAGTATGTCGGCTAATAAAGCCCAAGACTTTGGCACCGGAGAACAACTCATTGGCAACCCTTCGTACGGAAGTTGGACAACCGGCTCAAATGGTATGTCTTTCTGGGCTTGGTATGGTATGTATTCAATGATGGGCGATTTATTTGGCTCTCGTCGCACGAGTTATAATGATTGGGGTCGGAATAGAAATTATAGCTATTACAATGATTATGGCCGTAAACGCTACAGTTCTCCTGATCAACTGCGTAAGCAAAATGATATAGACACTCGTACTAAAAAATCATTTGAACGCCGCGGACAAAAGTATACTAGCACCTATAGTAAAAACAGAACTGGCGCGTCAAGTATCTCTCGTCAAAGTAAAAGCGCACAAACCAGTGCCAATCGATTTGCTAGCAAAACAACCAATAAAAGCACTTATGCTAAATCAAGTAAAAATGCTAGTTTTAGAAACAGTAAGAGTACAACGTCACGTAGCTTTAGACGTGGAAAGTAGGGATAAATATGAATACATTTATTGAAATAACCGGCCTCAATCTAGAGCTATTAATTTTCTTAGCCATTGATATCACCATCGCTATTATATTACTTGGCGCTATGCGCTTTATCAGTGGTTTATCAGCAAAGGTTAACTCAACAGATGAGCTATCTAAAGAAGATAATTTTGCCTTTGGTATAAGTGTTGCTGGCAGTGTAGCCGCTCTGGGTATTGTATTAACGGGCGCTATAACCGGAGAAAATGCAGATAGTTATTTAATGGAAATTATCGGCATGGCAAGTTACGGCATATTTGGTTTAATCTTAATTAAAGTTGGTCGTATCTTTCATGACCGCTTTGCGTTAAACCAAATTGACAAAAATGCACAAATTAAATCACGCAATATTGCCGTTGGCATTGTTGATGCTTCAGGGGCTATTGCTACAGCGATTGTCATTCGTGCTGTGTTGCTTTGGGTTTATGGCTTAGATATAAGCACCTTTGCCGCCATTACCGCTGGTTTTGTTGTTTCACAAGCCATGTTAGTGTTAGTTACCCGACTAAAAGAACGCCAATACTCGAAAAACAACCAGAATAGCAGTATGCAAAATGCCTTTGCACAAGGTCATGTCGCACTTGCCATTCGTTATGCAGGCCAAGCTATTAGTACTGCCTTAGCTGTTACAGCAGCTAGTCACTTTTTAACTTATAGTCCAGAAACCTTAATGGTTAACTTAGTTGGCTGGTTAGTTTTTGGTATGACCATGACATTATTGGTTGCCCTGCTCACATCCATCGCTAAACGCCTAGTGCTTATGGGTATTAATTTAGTAGAAGAAGTAGATCATCAGCACAATATTGGTGTTGCTTGTGTTGAAATGGCGATCAGCATTTCAATTGCACTACTACTAACGGCGTTAATGTCTTAATCACCGCTAAAACCTCCACATTAAATCAAGCGCAATTATGCGCTTGATTGCGTTTTAACCAATAATTACAGCACATTAAAGCTAGGAATATTCATGATAATCAAAAGAAACCGGCTATGGGACGATACACTGCTGATTTTAACGATGGCTGTTTTAGCTGGTTGTGGACTGATATACGAATATTTATTATCGCATTATGCAGGTCGTGTTTTAGGCATAATGGAAAGTACGATTTACGCCATGATCGGCTTAATGATCGTTGCCATGGGCTTAGGAGCATTTGCCGCGCGTAAAATTCAATGTGCTTTTAATGGTTTTGTATGGCTCGAGCTCACCATTGCATTTTTAGGCAGTAGCTCAATATTGATCATTGGCGGGTTAATCGCCATTACCCAGACCTTCCCTGAAATACTAGGCAATATGTTCAACCTACCACCAGACGCCTACCCGCGAGGTGGTATTTTTAAACAGCTGAGTTTTCTTGCATTTAATAGCCCATACTTTTTTGGCTTAATTTTAGGTTTTTTTATTGGCATGGAAATCCCATTAATCGCGCGAATTCGCGAAGAAATACACCAAAAGCACCTAAAAAATAATCTTGGTACCATCTACGGAGCAGATTATATCGGCGCAGGTATTGGCGCTGCTATTTGGGTTATCTTTCTATTATCTATCGACATTAGTAAAGCCAGTGCATTAACCGCCGCTTTAAACTTAACGGCCGGCGTAATTTTCATACTTTATTATTGGCAAAGACTTACTTGGCGTAAAACCTTAATTACAGCCCATGGGGTTTTATTAGTAATGATCATGGCTATATACCATTATGGTAATGGCTGGTTGAGCCAAATGAGTAACTTACTTTACCTCGACAAAGTTGTTTATAGTGATAAAACGCGCTTCCAACAACTTACCTTTACTCAGCGAAATATGGGGCCTGAAAGTGGTAATATTATTAACTTTTATTTGAATGGCCGCTTACAGTTTTCATCTTCCGACGAGTTTATATATCACAGTTATCTAGTAAATCCAGTTTTAGCGGGTTCTGCACGCCATGACAATATTCTTATCATAGGTGGCGGTGACGGGCTCGCCTTGCGAGATGTGCTGCAATGGCAACCTAAACATGTAACTTTAGTTGACCTAGATACTGAGTTGATGCAGTTATTTAAAAAACCACATGAAAAATTACCCAACTCTCTGGCTAATGAAATCGAAGCGTTAAACGCAGCCAGCTTACGTGATGAAAGAGTTAACATTATTTCTGCTGATGCATTTATTGCTATTGACACCTTACTGCAAAGCCAGCAAACCTTTGACGCTATTATTGTTGACTTGCCCGACCCTAGTCACCCGGATCTAAATAAGCTTTATTCAGTTAATTTTTATGCCCGCTTAAAACAGTTGCTTGCTGGCGATGGCTTAATTGGTATTCAATCTGCTAGCCCTTATCACGCTAAAAATGCCTTTATTGCGATAGGAAAAACGGTACAGGCGGCTGGCTACTCAAGCGTTCAACAGTATCATGACAACGTGCCAAGTTTTGGTGAGTGGGGTTGGACTATCGCCAGTAAAATTGGTGCTTCGCCGCTTACAAGATTAAAAAGTATTGAAGAATTCCCTACACCTCATCATTGGCTAACCTTACCTATGACTATTAATGCCTTTGAATTCTCCAAAGGTTTTTATGAGGACAGCGACTCAGTACCCGTTAATTATCTCGGTAGTCATGCCATTTATCAACTGCATCAAAAAGCATGGCAAGATCAACAAGGGCTAAATAATGCCCATTTACAATAAAAATGATTACTATAGCTAACAAAATAAAATGAATTAGCACTTGACATAATATGTCACAATGCTAAATTACTCCCAACACGACATAATATGTCGTCAGTAAAATCAAGTTTTTTGATTTTACGCTACTTATTAGAACATGAGGAAGAACATGAATATTCATAAGATAGCTGACTATTTAAATGCTTTAGCCGACGATTCGGACACAGGAATGACCTTTGACTGCCAGCCTATATCAGGTGAAGTTGATGTATTGCAAATATCTGTATTTGGTCGCGAAGAGCTACCAATATTTGTATCAGTAACAGATGACCAAATTCTTTGCATTACTTACCTCTGGGGTGAAGAAGAAGTTAAAGCCGATAAAATCAATGAAATGCACGTAAGCATGCTAGAGATGAACATTCCAATGCCGCTGTCTTCATTTTCGAAAATCGGTGATAAATATGTCATCTTTGGCGCACTAGCGATTAGCTCAACTTTTTATGACATAGAACACGAGCTAGCGGTATTGAGTAACAATGCACTAGAAATTATTGACGACATGAGTGATTACTTAATTTAAGCAGCCACCTTAGGAGTATTATTATGAGTATATTTAAAAAAATTATGACCGCTATTCGCGGCGGTGCAACTGAAGTTGGCGAATCAATTATTGACTCAAATGCCACTCGCATATTTGAACAAGAAATTCGTGATGCAGAAAATCACTTAACTAAAGCTAAACGTGATTTAACCGGTGTTATGGCACAACAAATGTCATCTAGCCGAGACGTTGAGCGTATTAAGCGCGAAATTACTGAACATGAAGGTTATGCTGTTCAAGCTTTAGAAAAAGGTGATGAAGCACTTGCATTAGCGGTAGCTGAGAAAATTTCTACGCTAGAGAGTGAGCTTACAACACAGCAACAAGCACTTGATAGTTTTCAAGGTAATGCTGAACGTTTAAAAGAGCTAGTTAAAAAGAGCGAACGCCAAGTGGCTGAGTACAAGCGCCAATTATCTATGGTTAAAACCACTGAAAGCGTACAAAAAGCGACTTCAGCAATTACTGATAATTTCTCATCAAGTAACTCAAAGTTATTAAATGCTAAAGACTCTTTAGAGCGCATTAAAGCTAAGCAACAAAAGTTTGATGATCGCATGAAAGCTGCCGAGGTTTTAGAGTCTGAAAACTCTGATACATCGCTAGAAGCTAAGCTAAAAGAAGCTGGTATTGGTGCTAATGACAATAACGCTAACTCAGTACTAGAGCGTTTAAAAGCTAAGCAAAAATAGTTCGCCTATTTCAGTTACCGCTTTGTATCTATGATACAAAGCGGTTTTTTAGCTTTATTTCGCTCAACTATTGGCAATAATAATCGGAGCACAAAGTGAGTTTTTTCAAAAATATATTCAAGAAACCAACACAAGCGCGCAAACTCAACAATGTAAAAGATCTGACCTTAGGTGATATTATTGTAATGTCAGACAGCTTTGGCTTACCCAGCGCACTGCGAGCACAAGAGTTTCAAGTTAGCGCCGTAAATAGCTACGAATTTGAGCATAAAACTCAAGCAGAGTGGGTACTGAAAGGCAATAATGAACTAGAGCTATACTTAACTTTAGATGAAGACGATAAAACTTACCTAAAATTCTCTCTAAAAATATTACATCAAGACGTAGAAACCTTGTTTGATTTAGAGCAATTCGCTGAAGTCTTCGAAGAGCCTGGCGAAGCACAATTAACCCGCCTTGCTGACAACGACACCACATCAAGTTGGAGTAGCGAAGTATATCAGCAAAGTAACTACGCTGAAGTTGGCTACTTCCATCGCAAAGATTATAGAACAGATGCCCTTTCTGCTTATGAAGGCAAAGACAGTGGTGAGCAGTTTGAACTTTATGCATTGTTTAACGAAGATCAAGATAAAGGTGTAGACATTGAAGTTTGGCAAGATGGCGACACCGAAGTATTTTTGACCCTATTTAGACCTACCACAGATATTGTGGACATGTATCCAGGGAGCTAATTATGTCACGAAAAATCCCAGAAAAATGGCAGTCATCAGTTAAAGCCGTTAAGGCGGTACAAGTTGCATTTGATATGGACGAAAAAATTCAACTAGCCATTCGACAAAAAGCGCTCAAAGCAGGTATTAGCCCTTCAGAGCAAATTAGAGATATTCTCGGCTTACCAACAAATAAACGCCCTAAACGCCCAAGATTAACTGTGAGCTTATCTGGCGAAGACTACGTATTACTGGGTGAAAAATATGGCCTGTCTGCTGAACAACAACTTGAAATTAAGAAAAAATTGATGGATGATTTAATTAATTATGTTGATCATACACCGGATGAGTAAAGCGTTACTCAACTTAACGGTTAATTCTATTAAATAAAATAACGTAGAGATTGCAATGATAGTCGTACAAAAAGCCATGGAAAAAACTCATTTATATAGCATAGATGATTTTGGGGTGAAAAATTATAACTACGGCTTTATTGGCACTATATCTTTGCTTTTATTCTTAACATTAAATATTTCATTAGGCTACTTTACCTATCAAGCAGAAGTAGGCCTTGAAGCTTCGCCAATTCAAACTTACAGTGATGCTATTTGGTTAATGGTAATGTCTGCAACTACCATTGGTTTTGGCGATGTTTATCCTATTACCTTGATTGGTCGAACGTGCGTGTTTGTTATGTTTATTTTAGGTGTAGGCATATTAGGTGGAATAGGAGCAGTATTTGTTAATAAAATATTTGGTTTTGCCGACACCAATATCAAAAATCGTGAGCTCAGAATGCAAAACGCGCAAATTATTACTCAAAATACCGAAATGGCCAAAAAACTTTTAGCCTTAGAAGAAAAGTTAGAGGCGCTGACAAAGTCCCTCAATAAATAACCTGCGTTGTGCCCCTAAAGACAATAATTTTCAACAAGCGTGCTAATGCGTAATGCAACGCCTGTACATTTAATTGTTGTTCAACGTTAGTACTTACTCCGACTAAAGAGTCGAATTACAAACTCTTTCAAGCTAGTTGCTATTTTAAACCGTACTATTTTTGTGCCATACTGAAACCTGACCACTCTTAGAATATTAATTTAATAGAAATACAGGGATCTCTTTATGATATTAAAAAAATTAACACTCGTAGCCATAGTTGCCATTATTAGCGGTTGTGCAAACAACTCAGCTTTAGAGGCAAATATTTCTCAATTAAATCAAAAGATTGATAATTTAACCAATAAAGTTAATAGCTTATCAGCAAAAACAAAAGCAGTATCTGGCGAAGTAAACGCATTAGGTATGGCGCAAGAAAAAACTAATCAAGCCGTAAAAGATACCAATGAACGAATTGATAATGTAGTGGCGAGTTACAAAAAATAATTTGTAACGACCTTTTGTCGTTACAAAATACTGTATCTAAGTATAAATAAAACACTAAACTTTGTTTGGTGTTTTATTGTTTTTGAAACGATATTTAGCGTGTATATAATTCGGTTACCAATCCTTGCGGCTTAGCGACTTGTTCAATTAACATTTTTTTATTTTCAGGTAAATCGCCAACAAAATTACTAATATTATCAGTAATTTCAACAGCCCTGTCCTCGCCGTTTTCTTTGGTTAAAGGACTGTGTACTTCAATCAACTTTTTATCTGGTTCATAAGATAACTTTATTGTTTGCTCAATAATTTTTACAGGTGTATTAATAGCTACATTTTGAAATAACCACTCAATATCATCGTCATATAAACGAATGCAGCCTGAACTAGCACGCATGCCTATACCAAAACGCTGATTAGAACCGTGTAACAAGTAAACACTAGTGCCTAATCGCATGGCATATTTGCCAAAAGGATTATTCGGCCCTGCTGGAACTTCATTAGCTAAATGCTTACCATGCTCTGCAAAGTATCGTGCTTTCATTTCGCTTGTTGGACGCCAAATTGGATTTTTTCGTTTTTCGCTTATATAACTAGATGTTTTTGGCGTTTCTAACCCTTCTCTACCAATACCCACCGGAAAAACATGCACCTTGTCACCATTTTCAGGGAAATAATAAAGTCGTAATTCAGGTAGGTTGATCACAATACCTTCACGCTTAACAAAAGGTAATAACATTTGACTTGGTATAACTAACTGATACCCCTTGGTAGGTAAGAATGGGTCAATACCGGGGTTAGCGGCCATTAAGGCGAGAAAACCAACATCATACTTTTCGGCAATAAGTTGAAAGTAGTCACCTTTGACAACCACATGATATTGCTTTTCTCCAATTAGCCTGGAGCCTGCCTGAGGTAAACTATAAGTTTTTGCATAACTTAAAAATGAGATTGAATTAAGTGTAAAAACAAACATAAACAGTTTACGCGCAAAGGTATTTATCAATATATTTGACATAAGATTACAACAATCACTTTTCGGGTTAGCTTATGTGAGTTAATGGCTCATTACCCAGATGCTATTAACTCACAGCACGTTAAGAACAGAGTGCTTATTTATTCATACCAATAAGGAGGCATAGTAACTGCAATAGCTTTCGTATGATTTAATGCGATAAGTAAACTGTCAACCTTGCTATTTTGCCACTGAACCATTTTTTTAGGTGGATTATCTAGTTTTTCTAATTGCAGCTGAATAATCCATAAAGAATGTAACTCTGTAATACCTTGCTGTAAATCTAGCCAAGGGTGGCGAAACTTATCACGTAATTCGTTTTCAAATAAGCCAGCAAGCCAAGTACCGGTTAATGAACTTCGATAAAGCGGTTTACTTAATTCTAGGTACTGCTGACTCTGTAAACTCGAGGTGTTTTTCATCTGCACACTTAGTTCACTTAAACTGAACTCTATTTTATCTTGAGCAAACTTAAGTAACGCATCATCTGAAACTTCATTTGTTGTATTGTGTTGCTGACTGCGCGTTAAAAAAAGCTCAAGAATCGAAAGTTGTAACTGATTAAATCGGCTACTATGTAAAAGCTGAGAAATATCTTCATTGCTTGGGAAGAGGCGTTTTTCAATTCTTAACTGTTCGATAAGTTGCTGACTAAATTCTAACTTTTTTCGATAATTTCCTGTTTTATTTGTTAGCTCTTGCAAATGTATAGCGTTATCAACCCATGCTAATAAATGGATAAAGTGGCTTAATTCGTCTCTAACAAGCAACTCTTGTGCTGATAAGTACTCTTCGAATAACCAAAAACCATGACGCAATGTTGCCAAATCAGCTTTGATCTGTATTAATGCCTGTAAACTAGGGGCAAGTAAATAACGTTCAATACCTTTTTGTAAGCCAGTAAGGCTAAGACTTAGTCCATTAGTAAAAGCAGCAGCAATAGAGTCGCGACGATTTTCACAAATATAATTTGATTGTTGAGTTTGAGTACTCTCTGGCTGTTTTTTCCAAAGCGAATAACCACGTGCAGCCTTACTCTTTATGCCTGGTCGTAGTGCAAGTACATCAAATAGTAGTCTGGCTAGATTAAAAAGTGCGGACTTGTCTCCTTCAACCAGTTCAAACTCAAGCTCATGAATAACCTTTTTATTTTCTGAACTAGTAATTTCCCCTTGATCAAAAGCGAGCTCAACTACGTTACCTACTGAATCGCTAATTAACCAAGTACAACGTTTAAAGTTGGTGTCGAACAAGGCTACCAAGTCTCGCTGAATAGTGCTAACCGATTGGCTTTGATGCCAAATTTCATTGGGAAAAAGCGATAGTATTGGAAATTCACTTACGATATCAACATTGTATTCTGGTCGACTATGTAAACCACCAACAACTTGCCCAGCAGTTTTAATCGTTTGCTCGATATGGTCATTATTGCGGCGAACTCTTAAACCCATATCGTGATGACGTAAATTAAGATCTGGCGTATCAAAATAACAATTAGCTAATTGCTTTTCCTGATAGCTAAATTGAATGTTTTCACGATTTAAGGCTTGGTTGATTTTTTCTTCGGTGTTATCGCCTAAAACTAAATATTTAAGCTCTATTTCGGTTGTCATACTTTTCCAATAGTAGTTATAAATCAAGCTTATTAACTGCAGTTACAAAATTTTTGCACATTTACAGCAAATAATAGTCTCAATCTTACATGATTGTTATTTTATAGCAAAAATCTTAGAAATCTAGGCGCTATCACTTGCTATCACTCCTGCAAAGTCCTACTATCTTTGCCATTCTCTGTTTAAAATGGCGCTATTGGTTATTTCATGATGAACATAAAAAAAACATTCGTTACTCTACTATTTTTAACCCCTTTATTTTCTTTCGCCGAAGAGGCCGACTCATCGTCCACGGCTGGCTATATCTCTGAAGATTTAATTGTTTATATGCATACCGGTGCTGGCAAAAATTATCGCATACAAGGTACTGTTAATTCTGGTGAAAAAGTAGAGTTAACTGGCAATTCAAATAATGATTACAGCGAAATCATTACTGATAAAGACCGAATAGGTTGGATCGAAAGCAAGCATGTTTCAACCAAACCAGGCATGCGTTATGTTATCGCTGACTTAAATGAAAAACTCGCTAGTTTTCAATCAGGCAAAAGTGACATGACTCAGCAACTTAATGATGCCATTTTAGAAATTGACACATTAAAGTCTGAACGCAGTGATCTACAAAACAGCATTTCTGCACTCAACATGGACTTAACACAAACAAAATCACAATTGAAAAATCAAGACACTAGTATTAAAAAACAATGGTTTTTTAATGGCGCAATCGTCTTAGGTATTGGTTTACTATTTGGTTTGATCTTACCGCGTTTATTTTCAAAACGTAAATCTAGTATGGAAAACTGGGGCTAACTTTTAAATTAGAATTTAAAAGTTAGGCTAAATATCACTTAAAGAACTGAAAATCTTATTTTGAAATTACATAAATTATCTTACACGCTATTTTTGTTTTGCTTTTTCACGTCTGCAGAACCTTGGATTGATACATCAAATATTTATCTTAGATCAAGTATTCAACAACTTGCTGATGCAGGCCACATAAAAACACCCGTTACTACATTTCCATTAATGTGGCTCGATATTGGGCGTGACTTAAAGCATGTTGATTACTCTTCTTTAAATAGCTCGGAAAAACAAGCCTTTGATTATGTAAATCATCAATTTCGAATGGCAAAAAATAACAGCAAAAAATTAGAGCTTAACATTGCCAATAAAGACAAACGTTTTACAAGTTTTGGCGAGGACTTTAGAGACAAAAACAATATAAAAATCCAAACAAGTCATATGACAGACTCGTTTGCTTTTGGTCTTTCTACCAATTATACGTTTTCTCCAGAAGATAATGACAAAACACGATTTGATGGTAGTTATGTTGCAGGCTTTATTGGTAATTGGGTGGTCTCACTTGGTAAGCAAGATAGATGGTGGGGCCCAGGCTGGGATAGCAACTTAAGCTTAACTAATAACGCTAGGCCTATTCCAGCGCTTTCAATATCCCGCAGGTCAGCAATACCTTTAGAAATTCCATTCACTGAAATTGAAATCCCTTGGACCGTAACTTCATTTATGGGCGTTATGGACGATAAACGCGTTATTGATGACACGCTGTTGTGGGGCTTCAGGTTAAATTTTCAGCCGTTCGACGGTTTAGAGGTTGGCATTACTCGTTTAGCACAGTTTGGCGGTAAAGGCCGTTCAAAAAGCTTAAGCACTTTTTTCGATGTATTATTAGGCAAAGACAATTGTGGCGCTTCAGGACTTGATTGCGGCGTAAATAAAGAAAACGAACCGGGTAATCAACAAGCAGGGTACGATTTACGTTACTCATTCAACGTACTAAATACCCCTGTGGGTTTGTATGGCCAATATTTTGCAGAAGACGGTGATAACAGTGGCTCTTCATTAAGCTTTTTAACAGAACCCAAAGTGCAAGTAGGTATTGATACTGACTTAAAGATTTTTTCAGCTCATACAAAGGTTTACTTAGAATATACCGACACCTACGCTGATTGCACAGATACGAATAATAGCAGTATTGGTAATTGCTACTATGAGCATCATATTTATCAAACAGGCATGCGTTACCAGCAAAGAACCTTAGGTAACTTATACGATAATGATGCAACGAGCGTGGTTTTAGGTTTTATTTCTACCATTGATCAAAATACAAATGTAACGAGCAAAATTCGTCACTTACAACTGAATACAGATAACAATGATAAAGCACCAGGGAATAATATTATTGGTAATCCGCTTACAGAAGTGGCTGAAGACTTGATCATGGTATCGACTAAGGTTCAACATAGTTATAAAAACTGGCGATACACCTTGGGTTTAGACCTCAGTCGATCTACATTTGAAAATGACATTAAAGATAAAAAACAAGCAAACTTATTTTTAAAAGTTGAATATAATCTTTAACACAGGTAAAAATATAATTACTTAAATAAATTTTTTCTAAACTGCGAGTTCATGACTTAAAAATCATGAGCAATAAAAGGTAATTAAGATGTCCATAATCAATAACTGTCCCGTATATGTCATTAATTTAGACTGTGCAACTGAACGATTATTAAATATGGACAAACAACTTTCAGAGATAAATGTCGCCTTTGAAAGAATTCCTGCCGTTAAAGGTAACAATTTAACAACTACTGAAATTAACCAAGAATATTCTAAAATACTGAATAAGAAGTATTTTAGAGCAGATTTAAGCATGGGTGAAATTGGCTGTTACATTAGCCACAGAAATGTTTGGCGTAAAATGGTCGCTGAAAATATAGCCTTTGCGGTTATACTAGAAGATGACATGAATATTGAAAGTAACTTTATCCAACTCTTCTCACTTTCCGAGACATTAAGCAAATACGATCTGATTAAATTAGCTGATAATAGAAACCATGAACCCAAACAAATTAGTTCATTAGATCAACAGTTTGAATTAATCAATTTTACAAAAATCCCTAACTGTGCAACAGGTTATACGCTTAATCTAGCTGGTGCTAAAAAGCTGCTTGCAAGAGATAAGTTCTATCGCCCTGTTGATATTGATATGCAGTTTTGTCAAGAGCTAGACTTGTCTGTATTTGGTTTACGCCCTTATCCGATTAGTGAAAACAAGAACTTCGCTAGTGATATAACACTATTGAATGGTGGGTTTCATGGTACTAAAAGCACCAATTTCATTCGTAATATAAAATACAGAATACACTTATGGTACTTAAGGAAAACGCACTTATCAGGAGAGTTATAATCGCTTAATAACATTATTTTTAACGCATGAGATTAAAGCTTCCAGTATTTCAATTTTTTACGCATTTTAAATTGTCTAAATAGATCAAAGGGCTTAGGTTTAAGACTTGATTTCTCTTCAATAGTCTTATCAATCGCATCTAGCAGGCGATAAGATGACCTTCCATCCATGTATGGATGCGTACAATCAATATGCTTCTGAATATTATCCATTAAACATTGAGGTTTTTGCAGGGCATACTCAATTGACTCTTCAAGTTTATCAGCTGAATTAATATCAATTAAATAATCACCTGGTGATATATTATTGAAAGTAACAACTGGCTTACCTTGTAATAAAAACATGATAAGTACAGAAGAGGTATCACAAACCATAATATCTGCTCGCTTCAGCAGGGGGATAACATCATCAGTTTCAACAAAGCTTAAGTGTTCATTTTGAATTGATTTATATTTATCAACTATGCTTCTATCCATTTTAGGATGAAATTGAATTAACCAATTCCATTTACCTGTCTCACTTAAAGATTTTATTGTTTCAAAAAGGTGTGGTGCACAGGTTAATTGCTTAGAAAATGTTGAACACATTAATATTGTCGACTTTACTGTTTTATCGACGTTATTATTGGTAAATAAAGGATCTAATGCGCACCAACCTGTTTCAATGACTTTAAACGTTTGATGCTTTTCAGCTAAACGTTGAAATTGAGCAGTCGAATCTGGCCCCTGCGTGCAATATAAATCAAAACAATTACGCACTTTATAATGATCATTATGTCCTTTTTTATCTACTTTTCCTGCATCAAAACCATGGAAAACCGCAACATTAATTCCTGGGAAAAATGTTGGTGCTATATTGGCAGGAAAAATAACAGCATCAGGATCATATTTAATAACGTCATCAACACTCTTTAATATTTTTTCGTCTGCAGTAAAATAGGATAAATTAACCGCACTACCCTGTACAAACCAATAAACATCTCTGTTGCTATTGCGAATGGCTTCTTGTAATGGTCTTAAAATAGCGAAGCTATAGTTTTGAGATATATTTAAAACAAACTTTTTTGCTTGCATTTTGGGCTCATAAAATAGTGCAATAGGAGAGTGATAGATATTAGCAAGTTATATGTTAAAAATCAGCTACAGATAAATCGAGATTAAAAATAAGGTTATATGCAAAATAAAAACCTTATAACTTATAATATATAACAAAATCACAATTGACAGCACAGTGATAAATGCGCTATTAATAACGTACTAACTATTTATTTAACCAAAATACTAAGTAAAAGCATAAATGAAAAATTTCACTAACATGATTCGTATTAGCCTCCTCCTCGCATTATCAACGCGCGGCTAGGTTTTATTGCTTGAAAAATAAATAGATTACATAATAAAACACTAAACCCGCGCTATTCAACGCGGGTTTTTTTATGCTCGTTATTTAGCGCAAAAACTTTAAAATCAGGGACAAACATGGGCATTTCTAACGATAAAGTAATTATTTTTGACACCACATTACGTGATGGCGAACAGGCACTAAACGCGAGTTTATCGGTACACGAGAAATTACAAATAGCCCACGCTATTGAACGTTTAGGTGTCGACATTATGGAAGTGGGTTTTCCAGTTTCTTCACCGGGTGATTTTCAATCCGTACAAGAAATAGCAAGAACCGTGAAAAACTCTCGAGTTTGTGCCCTTGCCCGAGCCGTTGAAGGCGACATTAAAGCTTGTGCTGATGCGTTAAAACCTGCTGACCAATTTCGTATTCATACGTTTATATCTACCTCTGACGTGCATGTTCAACAAAAGTTAAAAAAGAGTTTTGACGATGTGCAAGCCATGGCCGTACGGGCAATTAAATATGCTCGACGTTTTACCGATGACGTTGAGTTTTCGTGTGAAGACGCAGGCAGAACCCCTATCGACAATTTATGCCGTATGGTTGAACAGGCGATTATAGCCGGTGCTACGACCGTAAATATTCCAGATACCGTAGGCTACACCTTACCAAACGAGTTTGGCGGCATTATAGAAACTTTATTTAATCGCGTGCCTAATATCGACCAAGCAGTTATTTCTGTGCATTGTCATAACGACTTAGGCTTGGCGGTTGCTAACTCAATGTCGGCAGTACAGGCGGGAGCAAGACAAATAGAATGTACTATTAATGGCATTGGCGAACGTGCGGGTAATTGTTCGTTAGAAGAAGTCGCCATGATCATGAAAACTCGCCAAGAATTATTAGGGGTTCATACGGGTATCAATCACCAAGAAATTGCCCGCACCTCAAAATTGGTTAGTCAACTTTGTAATATGCCAGTGCAATTGAATAAAGCTATTGTTGGCGGCAATGCTTTTAGCCACTCTTCAGGTATTCATCAAGATGGCATGTTAAAAGCCAGTAATACATACGAGATTATGACACCAGAAAGTGTCGGCATTAGTAAAACAAAATTAAATTTAACCTCTCGCAGTGGTCGCCACGTTATTAAGCACCGTATGGAAAGTTTAGGTTACCAAGAGTCTGACTACGAAATTGAAACCCTTTATGCTGACTTTCTAGCATTAGCAGATAAAAAAGGCCAAGTCTTCGATGACGACTTAGAAGCCTTACTTTTTAATATTAAACAACAAGACCAACAAGACTTTTATCACTTACAAACCGTTAATGTACAAAGCGGGGGTAGTGAGTTTTCTACTTCAAGCATCAAACTAGCCTTAGGTGAAGAAAGTAAAATTGTTTCAGCAACAGGTAATGGCCCTGTCGATGCACTTTATCGCGCGATTAAAAAAGCCATTGATATTGAGTTTGAAGTAAGCGATTACAAAATTTCTAACAAAGGTGAAGGCGAAGACGGTCTAGGTAAGGCTGATATAGTAGTATCCTGGCAAGGCCGAAACTTTCATGGCTATGGCTTAGACACAGATGTAATTAAAGCATCAGGCCATGCTTTAGTTAATGCGCTTAATGGTATTCACCGTGCTATTACTATCGCAGAGTTAAAAACAGAAATGAAAACCGATTTCAATAAAGAAGCTGCTATTGATGGCCAAAACCAAATATAGCTAAGCGAGTGTTTAACAAATAACAGTTCGCTTCATTGAAGCTAGCTGTAAGTCAGATTCATTTATTTAATAAAATTTATAGGTTTAAAACAATACTATGTCGAAGATTGCAATATTAGCCGGTGATGGAATCGGTCCAGAAGTTATGGCACAAGCAGAAAAAGTTTTACAAACGGTTGCCAAACAATATGATTTTGAATTATCTACCACACATTACGATGTAGGTGGTTGTGCTATCGACAATTACGGTGAAGCGTTACCTGCAAGTACAGTTAAAGGTTGTGAACAAGCTGATGCTATTTTATTTGGCTCAGTTGGCGGCCCTAAATGGAGTAACTTACCACCAACAGAACAACCAGAAAGAGCATCTTTATTAGGTTTGCGTGGTCATTTCGGGCTGTTTTGTAATATGCGACCAGCACAGTTACAAAGTGCTATGTCTCATCTTTCGCCATTACGCGCTGATATTTCACAAGCAGGTTTTGACATTTTAGTAATACGTGAACTTACCGGCGGAATTTACTTTGGTGAGCCTAAAGGACGTAAAAATCAAGGGCAAGAAGATGAAGCAGCCTTTGATACCATGATTTACTCTCGCAAAGAAATTAACCGTATCGCGCACCTTGCCTTTCAAGCGGCTGAAAAACGCCGTAAGAAGGTTATATCTATTGATAAAGCCAACGTATTAGCCTCATCTCAACTATGGCGAGAAGTGGTTAATAACGTAGCAAAAGACTATCCAAATGTAGCTATTGAGCATATGTATGTTGATAACGCGGCTATGCAATTAGTGCGAGATCCTGCCCAGTTTGACGTAATGCTATGTTCGAACTTGTTTGGCGATATTTTATCTGACATCTGCGCCATGATCACAGGTTCTATGGGACTTTTACCATCTGCAAGCCTAAACGAACAAGGTTTTGGTATGTATGAACCCGCCGGCGGAACGGCACCAGATATTGCTGGTAAAGGTATTGCAAATCCCATCGCACAAATTCTTTCAGCGGCATTAATGTTACGTCACAGCTTAAATCAAGCTGAAGCAGCAACAGCGATAGAAAACGCGGTAGCGGCAACGTTAAATGCGGGTAACTTTACCGGCGACTTACTTAGCCCAGAAGAGCGCCACAACGCTAAGTCTACCAACGAAATGGGCGATATTATTTGCCAATACATTCGTGATAATAAAACAACTTCAGGAGCAAAATAGCATGGCCAGCACTTTATACGAAAAATTATGGCAAAATCATATCATTGAAGAAAAAGCCGACGAAACGCCATTAATATTTGTTGACCGTCACCTAATTCATGAAGTGACATCACCACAAGCTTTTGCCAATTTAAAGTTTCACAACCGTGTTTTACGCCATCCTGAACGTACTATTGCGACGATGGATCATAATATTTCTACTCGTTCGATTGAAATTAATGCCGCTGGCGAAGGCGCAGCCAATCAATTAAGAACATTAGAAAAAAACTGTAAAGAGTTTGGTGTTGAATTGTTCGGCATGGGCCATAAAAACCAAGGTGTTGTGCACGTTATGGGGCCAGAGCTAGGCTTAACTTTACCAGGCACAGTTATTGTTTGTGGCGACTCACATACTGCTACTCATGGTGCATTTGGCGCGTTAGCATTTGGTATTGGTACCTCTGAAGTTGAGCATGTATTCGCTACACAAACTTTACGACAAACTAAAGCTAAAACCATGCGCATTGAAGTAAAAGGCCAAGTAGCTGCTGGAATTAGTGCTAAAGATATTATATTAGCGATTATCGGTAAAACTGGCAGCGCAGGTGCAACGGGTTATGTGGTTGAATACTGTGGCGAAGCTATTGAGCGCTTAACCATGGAAGAGCGCATGACTGTGTGTAATATGAGTATTGAATTTGGCGCTAAAGCTGGTTTAATCGCGCCAGATAAAACCACATTTGAATATTTAAAAGGTCGTGATTACTCGCCTAAAGGTGAGCTTTGGGAACAAGCTGTAGCTGATTGGAAGCAATTAAAATCAGATACTGATGCCACGTTTGACAGCTACTTAACACTTGAAGCAAAAGACATTAAAACTCAAGTGACTTGGGGGACCACACCTGGTCAAGTGACTCAAGTTGATAATGTTATACCATCACCAGAAGACTTTTCTGATCCCGTTGAGCGCGACTCTTGTGTTGCTGCCCTAAAATACATGGGCTTAACGGCCGGTACAAAAATTACCGATATCACCATTAATAAAGTGTTTATTGGCTCTTGTACGAACTCTAGAATTGAAGATTTACGCGCTGCAGCTGCTATTGCTAAAGGTAAAAAGGTATCACCGACTGTTGATGCTATTGTTGTACCGGGCTCTTATCGCGTTAAAGCCCAAGCCGAAGAAGAAGGTTTAGCACAAACGTTTATTGATGCTGGTTTTGAATGGCGCTTACCCGGTTGCTCAATGTGTTTAGGTATGAACGATGATGTATTAACTGAAGGCGACCGTTGTGCTTCAACAAGTAACCGTAACTTTGAAGGCCGACAAGGCCGTGGTAGTCGTACTCATTTAGTTAGCCCTGAGCTAGCAGCAGCTTCTGCAATCGCAGGACACTTTGTCGACTTAACGACGATTAACACCCCCGCTAAAGGAGCATAACATGGAAAATTTTACCCAACATTATGGTTTAGTTGTGCCATTAGATGCAGCGAATGTTGATACTGACCAAATTATCCCTAAACAATTTTTACAAAAAACAACTCGTACTGGCTTTGGCCAACACTTATTTAATGATTGGCGTTATTTAGATAATGACGGCAAAATAAATAATCCAGAATTTATTTTAAATCAACCACAGTATAAAGACGCAAGTATTTTACTAACAGGTGAGAACTTTGGTTGTGGTTCAAGTCGTGAACATGCGCCTTGGGCTTTGCAAGAGTATGGTTTTAAAGTCATTATAGCACCGAGTTTTGCTGATATTTTTTACGCTAACTGCATTAATATTGGTGTATTGCCAATTAAGTTAACAGCGGAAGAAATAACCGAATTATTTAAACAGTCAAAAGATAGCTTACAACATTTAACCATTGATTTAGCCACTAGCAAGGTTAAGTCTGCCGATAAGGAATATAATTTTACTATGACGCCTTTTCATAAGTACTGCCTTGAAAACGGCGTTGATAGTGTCGGTTGGACGTTAAATAAAATTGCAAAAATAGAAAGTTACGAAGCAAAAATGCCAGCTTGGCAGTAAGTCAATATTTTAAGCCATCAGTCATAAAGCTGATGGCTTAAATGTTATATTTAAATTAAAAACATAAATATCATTAATTATCAATAGATCAGCAAAGCCAATCATTCAACTAACATAGCCAACCGCTATTAATTCCATGACGTTAGTGCGCCCATGGTGAATTTTTCACCTCTAAAGCTCAGTACCACTTTCTGTGGCAATATTTCATTTAGCAGTAATTCTCGACCAATATAATCACCTTCATAGCGATCTCGGCCATTAACTCTTACCCAGCCTTGACCATCACTAGCGTAAATATGCATTTCAAATGCTATTGACGGCACACCATCTTGCACCCACACAGGCATTTGTGTCAGTGGTATAAGATCACTATTCTCTACAACTGGTTTTTCAATAGTTTGTTCATCTTGTTTGGTTTCTTCGATAGCCGATTGAAAACTTGCCAATAATGCGTCTGACACCCCTGCTTCAGCTTCAACAACAAAGTTTTTTGGCGTAACTTTTTTTTCTGGCTCGATAAAGTCGTCTGCACTTTGTTGCTGAGCAACTTGTAGGCTAGCTAATTTTTTTTCCGCGGCAAGTATCTTTTTATTAGTCGCTAATAACTGTTGCTTTGCTGTATCGACCAACTTAGTGCTACCTATATTGTTATTAGAAAAAACAGTTTCATTATCAGATACTGTTTTTTCATTAATCAGGGCTTGAGTATCAACAACTGTATTTTGTACTAATGCATTTGCATTATTATCAACAACGGAAATGGTTTTTTCCTGTGTTACAGTTTTAGCTACCTTGATGTCAGCTTCATTTTCAGCAGCGGTTAAGTGCAACGCAGACTGCCCCCCCTGCAGTTGATAAGTTCCCCACCAAACGCCAATCACCAGCACAATACCCAATGTTGAAACTAAACCTCCGACCTTAACAAAGCGATTTTTCCACCAAGGGGTAACTTCAAATTCATCACCTAAGGCATCGTATGCGGCTTGTAACACCATTTTACGATTAACCACAGCATTGTTACTGTTATAAGCGTTCATTAAAGAGCGCTCTGCTAACAGGTTCATTAAGCGCGGTATCCCTTTACAGGTTTTATGAATAGCATTAACAGCACTTTTGTCGAAAATCTCTCGAAAGCACTTAGCTACCGATAAGCGATGTTTAAGGTATTGAGCCACTTCTTGCTTGTTTAGCGGTAATAAATGGTATCTTGCGGTAATTCGTTGCGCTAATTGGCGTAAATCTCGGCGCTGTAATAATTGTTGTAGTTCTGGTTGCCCAATTAAAATAACTTGTAAAAGCTTTTTAGTATTAGTTTCTAAATTAGTTAATAATCTTAACTGTTCAAGCACTTCAGGCTGTAAATGCTGAGCTTCATCGATTATTAGCAGTGTATTAATATTTTCACTGTGATTTTTCAGTAATTTTTGCTGGATTTTATCGGTTAGTGTTTTTAACGTAGCGCCTGTTTTTCGATAGCGAATTTTTAATTCATCACACAAAGTTGCCAGTAACTCTTGACTGGAAAGTGTTGGATTAAGAATAAAAGCCGCTTGGGTATTCTCAGGCAAGTTCTCCATTAAACGACGGCTAATGGTAGTTTTTCCAGTACCTACTTCTCCGGTAAGCAGTACGAAACCACCTGTGTCACCCAAACCATAAGTTAAATGATTAAGTGCTTCGCGGTGACGATCACTCATAAACAAATAATCAGGGTTTGGTGCAATTGAAAATGGCTTTTCTTCTAAACCAAAGTAGCTTGTATACATAGAAAATCTTAACTAGTGAATCGACCCTGTGAAATTAACCTGAACGCAGGCATATGTCAAAAATCAGCTGCATTTGTGTTAGAGTTTGTTGGTATAATAATCCCTTATTATTTACTTATTTATTTTCAGAGGTTTAAAGCGCTTACATGGCAGATATAACCCAACAACTTAATACGTTTTTAGTCGGAGGTGCAGTGCGTGACTCGCTGCTTAATCGTGCCGTTGTTGATAACGATTATGTCGTTGTCGGCTCAAGTGTTGATGAAATGCTTAAACTTGGCTTTATCCAAGTTGGTAAAGATTTCCCGGTATTTCTTCACCCCAAAAGTAAACAAGAATATGCGTTAGCGCGCACAGAGAAAAAAGCAGGCCAAGGCTATACTGGCTTTCACTGTAATGCCTCTTCTGATGTTACTCTTGAAGAAGATTTAATGCGCAGAGACTTAACCATTAACGCTATGGCAATGGCTACAGATGGTAAAATAGTTGATCCTTATCATGGCCAACTCGATCTAAAAAACCGCGTACTGCGTCATGTTTCATCAGCATTTATTGAAGATCCTTTGCGCGTTTTAAGGGTTGCGCGATTTGCGGCACGTTATCATCAATATGGCTTTACAGTCGCACCTGAAACACTTTCTTTGATGACACAACTGAGTGAAAGCGGCGAGTTATTGAGCTTATCGGGTGAGCGGATATGGCAAGAAATGGAGCGCAGCTTAGCTGATAATAATCCTGAAGTATTTTTTCAAGTGCTATATCAATGCCAAGCATTAAAGTCGCTCTGGCCTGATTTACATAACTTATGGGGCATTCCCAACCCTGCTAAATGGCACCCTGAAATTTGCTCTGGTTTGCACACCATGATGGTATTGAAACAAGCGGTACTATTATCAACAAAAACCACCGTAAGATTCGCCAGTGTTTGTCATGATTTAGGCAAGTCGTTAACTGAAGATGAAACACTACCGTCACATCCGGGTCATGAAACTGCTGGCCTACCACTAATTGAAGAATTCTGTACTCGTTTAAGAGTGCCAACAGCACACAAAAACTTAGCCTTAAAAGTTTGTCAGTTCCATTTGCATGTACATAAAGCGTTTGAATTAAAGCCTAGCACTACCTTAAAGCTATTTGATCAACTCGACGTTTGGCGAAAACCAACAGAGTTTGAAGACTTTTTATTGTGTTGCCAAGCCGACTTTACTGGCAGATTAGGGTTTGAAACACGCCAATATCTACAAAAAGACTATCTTTACCAAGCATTTGAAAAGTTAACGCTTATCACAGCGAAACCTTTTGTTGAGCAAGGTTTGAAAGGGCTACAAATAAAAGAAGCTATCTCGCAGCAGAGACTTAAGGTTTTAACACACTTTAAGGTTAACTATATACAGCAGAATAGTATTTCCGAATAAACCTTCAGCTAAGTCACCTTAAATCTAACACTCGATAGGCTCGTTGCTTAATTTAATAAAATGTTAGGCATAAAAAAACCATATCAATTGATATGGTTTTTTAGCTTTAACTTACTTTAGATTAAAAGTTATAAGTTGCTTTTACGTAGTAGAAACCGCCGTTGTAATCAAACGGGCCACTTTCGTAATATTGAGCACCAAGTACACCGTAAGATTCTTCAGGTAACTTTTGCGCTTCTTGGTCGAAAAGGTTATTTGCACCAGCAGATAATGTAATGCTGTCATTTAAGAAGTAACTTACTTCAGCATCAACAGTAATTGCTGAATCAGCAATTTCATTCCAACAGCCAATTGCACATGTATCATCAGCATGCGTTGCAAAGTACTCACCAAAGTAATTCACACGTACAAAGCTCGTTACACTATCCCAAGTTTGAGAAATAGTAAAAGTTGCACGGTGGTCAGGCATACCTTCTTCTAAACGATGTACCTTACCTTCATCTGTTGTATTAGGGTTAAACTTATCAACAGTTGTTTCATTCCAGTTATAAGCTAATGATAACATGGTATCACCGTCTAATAACTCCATTGAGTAGTTTGCAACTATATCAACACCTTGAGTCGTTGTATCAAAGTCGTTCGCAAAGTATGTTACCGCAGAAATTAACTCTGGGTTAGCTACACCAAGCGCTTCAAGTTCAGCATAGTCTTCAGCTTCAACATCAATTTGGCTAGATTGAGCTAAACGGTCGGTTACTTCAATATTGTAGTAATCAAGTGTGAAGAAGAAATCACCCGTTTGATAAACCATACCACCAGCAAAGCTGCGTGATTCTTCAGGTGATAACTCTTTACCGCCATAAAATGCAGAAAGTGGGTTAGTTGGTGGTGCAAGGAATGTTTGAATTAGCTCACCCATCACTAGTGATGTTTGCGTATTCACAACATTTGCTTGTCCAACTGTAGGTGCTCTAAAGCCAGTGCTGTGAGAGGCACGGAATGAAAACTCATCGTTAAGCGTATATTGTGCAGTTAACTTGTAGTTAGTTGTATTACCAAACGTTGTGAAATCTTCATAACGTACTGCTGCGCCAAGTAAAAAGTCTTCCGATATTTGAGCTTCAACATCAACATATGCGGCAATATTGCGACGGTCGTTACGACCTTGAGTTTCAGGACCAAAGCCTTTGAAACCATGTGAACCAATGTTAAAGCCTTGGTCAGCATATACACCAGCTTCCCATGACGCTTTCTCGCCTGAAACAATTTCAAAGCTCTCTTCACGCCATTCAATACCAGTTGCAACATTGACTAGTTCTTCTAGGCCCATATCAAACCCTTTAACTAAATCAAAGTTAAAGGTTTTTTCCATTTGGATATAACTACCCGTTTCAAAATCAACTGGTGTTTCTAAACCAAGTGATGGGTTTAAGGTGTTTTGTAAATTAAATTTAGATTCGTTACGACCTACTGAACCGCTTAAATCAAAATACCAACCTTCAAGCATGCCACTGTTAATGTCACCTTTAGTACCAATCGTTAATGAAGTATCAGTAATGTTGCCACCAAATTGTGGTGTGTAACCACCTGGGAATATTTGGTTCATTGAGAAACAGTTAGGATCTGCAACCATTGCTTGATATTCAGGAGTATTAAGCACGTTACCTACATTTGCAGGAACTACAGCACAAGTTCTCGCTGCACCTTGTGATTGTGCGATATCACCAACAAGTAATGTTTCGCCGCCATCAATAGAGTATACATTGCCACGGTTATGTGGGTTACGGTAGTAGAAGCCACCTGTTACATCACGCTCAGAGTAGTTACCGAACATGTAAAATTCTTTATCATCGCCTAAGTCTAAGCCAACATTACCGAATAAAGTAATATCATCTTTAACTTCAGGGTTACCCCAAATTTGTGCTGGGTCTTGAATTGAAGTATTACCTGCATCAGCAATACCTTGTGCATCTGGACGTTGAACACTTCGGCTAGTTGCATCAGCATCTTTTAATTGAAAGCTTAAATTAACAAAGCCATCTTGAGTAAAAGGTAAGCCAATATTACCGTCGATAATAGTTTGATCACCATCACCTTCGTAATATGAACCATGCTTAACAGACATTGAACCGCCGTCTGAATCATCTTTCAGTACAAAGTTCATTACACCTGCAATAGCATCTGAGCCGTACTGTGCTGCAGCACCGTCACGCAATACTTCGACTTGCTTAAGTGCAACACTTGGGATAACTGAAATATCTGGACCTTGAGCACCATCATTAATACCACCACCTTGGAAAGCAATTACTGATGCACGGTGACGACGCTTACCATTTAAAAGTATTAAGCTTGAATCTGAAGGTAAACCACGTAAATTGACTGGGCGAATTAAAGATGCAGCATCACTAATAGGTTGAGCACGTGAGTTCAACGACGGTATAGCACCAACTAACATATCTAGCATGTCACTTGACGCATTTTTACCTAACTCATCACCACCAATAATATCAATTGGTACTGGAGACTCTGCGACTGAACGAGGAGCAGAACGTGAACCGATAACGGCGATACGTTCTACGCTTTCTTTTTTAGCGGCTTCTTCTGCAAAACCTGCGGCAAAGCTAGGAGCAGTTCCTAATGCTAAGCCAACAGCTAAAGCTAATGTACCGGTACGAAATGTTGTAGACATGTTATTTCCTTCCTAAATATATGAATATGTTTTTTCTAGTTACTATTTTTATAGTTATATTTTCTCCATTACATTAATTGCTGTACAACTATTTTATAAATACTAGTGCAACAATCTAAATGGCATGATTATTTATAAAATAGTTATAAGTGCTTTACAAGTAGTGTTTTTAAGGGATTTTCAACAAGGAGTGGATTAATAGAATTGAAATGCAAATGTAAACTATAGTTATGCAAAAGATGAATAGTATATGTAATCAAACTGTAACCTGCATTTAGCCTTAGTTAGAGAAAAGTATTCAAACAAACAAAGTGCGAAAATATTCGTATTAAACCTATCTTTAACTGTATATTTAATCATCAAAAATAAAATAAAAAAAATGTAAAAAAAGTTGAACTTTTTTGTGAATAGTGATTTACCTTAACGTCAAGTGCAGTAAAGTATAGGTGTACAAAGTTAATATCTTGTTAATAGCATTTTAATACTGTACGAAAGTCATATTAGAAAACTGTATAAAAATTATATTTTGTGCATAAAAAAGCCCCAACATTGTGGAGCTTTTAGTAGATTAATCTTAGCTGCCAATCAGCAACAACTTTTTAATCGGCGGCTAAAATAGTCGCATTAACCTCACCAAAGCCAATACGAGCTGAACCTGATTTTTTACACCAACCTTTCATAATTATTGCATCACCATCTTCTAAAAAGGTACGTGTTTCGCCATTTGGTAATGTAATAGGTTCTGAGCCTGCATTTGACAATTCAAGCATTGAACCCGCTTCTTCAGGATTCGGACCCGATTGAGTGCCACTACCAAACATATCGCCTGCACGAAGGTTACAACCGTTAACCGTATGGTGAGCAACCATTTGAGCCACTGTCCAGTATGAGTCTTTAAAGTTTGACTGCGACAACTGTACAGGTTTTTCGCCTGCCTTACGCATAGCTTGAGTTTCGATCAACACCTGTAAGTTTAAATCTAAAGAACCAAGGTCTCTATTTTGTTGAGACTCTAGGTAAGGCATAGGTTGTGGATCAGCTTCATCTCTTGTCCAGGCAGCACGAAAAGGTGCTAAGGCTTCAAAAGTAACAATCCACGGAGAAACAGTCGAGGCAAAGCTTTTTGATAAAAATGGCCCTAAAGGTTGGTATTCCCAACCTTGAATATCACGAGCAGACCAATCATTGAATAAGCACATACCAAAGACATGGTCTTCAGCATTTTCAATACTAATTGGCGCACCTAAGTCATTACCATTACCAATAAATATACCCACTTCCATTTCATAATCTAAACGTTTACATGGACCAAATGAAGGTTCGGTTGCTGTTGGTGCTTTTGTCTGTCCTTTAGGACGTTTAAAGTCACTCCCAGATACTTCAATTGAAGAAGAACGGCCATGATAGCCAATAGGAACCCATTTATAATTTGGCAGTAATGGGTTGTCTGGACGAAATTTTTTACCCACAGAAGTTGCATGATGAATTGACGTATAAAAATCGGTGTAATCACCAATTTGACAAGGTAAAGCATATTCAACATCTGTTTGCGCTACTAAACAAGAAGCTAACTTGGCTTCATGCGCAGCCCCTTGTGTTAACGAAAGTGATAAAGCTTGACGTAAAGCACTCCAAAAGCGCTTCCCCATCGACATAAAATCATTTAACTGTGCTGAACAACATTTTTCTAGCGCTAATTGAGCATCGCCTTCAAAAATATTAAGCTCATATAACGCTTTTAAATCTACAACCTGATCACCAATAGCAACACCAGCACGCAGCGCTTCTTCACTATGCTTTCGTTTAAAACTGGCAAAAGGTAGGTTTTGAATGGGAAAGTCACAATTTTCGACATTAGCAGACTTTACCCAACTACTTAAAGCTGGGTTATGCGTTTCATTCAGTAAATTAGTGTTAGACATGGGCTAAACAACTCCAGAAAATAGATAAAATACGTGTTTGCATTACACGTGATTGAATATGCAATGGGCAATATTATAACAAGCGATCTAATAAAGGCTATGCCAATAAAATTTACCTGAAAAACAACTGTCAACAATATGTTGCAGGGCCAAGTTTACAACCGCTATTTGCTTAATATAAATAAACTTCAAACTAAGTACTTTTAGCTCTGAGCGACATTTGTTAGAATGCCGGCGTTTTATCATAAGATGATAAACAAACACCGCCATATTATATGGTGGAATATCTTTCAATCTATAGCTCCTGACTTACTATCAGGCTCGCTCAATGGGTCAATAAAAAATGAATAACATTACTGTCTGTGCTTTATATAAATTTGTACGTTTAGAGAACTTCGAAGCAATTAAACCGCAATTACAAAAAATAATGGAAGATAACGCCGTAAAAGGCACATTACTTCTAGCGCTAGAAGGCATCAATGGCACTATAGCCGGCACACAAGCAGGTATAGATACAGTATTAGCCTTTATAAACAGCGATACACGTTTATCTGGCGTATCCACTAAATCTTCATTTCATCAAGAAAACCCTTTTCAACGTACAAAAGTTAAGTTGAAGAAAGAAATTGTCACCATGGGTGTTGAAGGCATTGACCCAACCCTAACTGTAGGTACCTATGTAAAACCTAAAGATTGGAATGCACTCATCTCTGATCCTGAAGTTTTATTAATAGACACCCGTAATGATTATGAAGTAGAAATTGGTACTTTTGAAAACGCGGTTAATCCAAACACCGAAACATTTAGAGAATTTCCAGATTATGTTGAGAAAAACCTAGATAAAAACAAGCACAAAAAAGTGGCGATGTTTTGTACTGGTGGCATTCGCTGCGAAAAATCTACCGCTTACTTGAAAGAGCAAGGGTTTGACGAAGTTTATCACTTGGAAGGTGGCGTTTTAAAATACCTCGAAGAAGTACCTGAGCAAGAAACCATGTGGCAAGGTGAGTGCTTTGTTTTTGACGCTAGAGTGGCTGTAAATCATAATTTAGAGCGTGGCAAATACGACCAATGTTTTGCTTGTCGTTACCCTATTACCGAAGAAGATAAAACCAGCGAACATTATATTCAAGGGGTAAGTTGTCATCGTTGTTTTGACAAGTACACTGATGAACAAAAAAGTAGTTTTCAAGAACGTGAAAAACAAATTAACCTTGCTAAAGCACGTGGTGAAGAACATATTGGCGGTGACATAAAACAAGTCATTGCTGAACGAAGAGCGACAAAGAGCGCTAATAAGCAGGCTCAGAAGAAATAACGATTCATCAAGATTAGTATCGCGTAGTAATCAAATATAATACCTGCTTAATAAGTGGGTATTTTTTTGTCTAAAAGTCTATCAATAAATTAGCATTCAATGAAATAGTAAAAAGCCTTAACATTTCACTGTTAAGGCTTTCATTTATTACTTGTAATAATATGGTGCCTTGACCCTGTACCGAACAAACAACCTAAACAACTGATAAATAACTACTTAAAAAACAAGAAACTTAATCGATGTTACTAATGGTGTTACTAAAATAAAAAGTCACTTTTACAACTCCTCTTTATGACCCAAGAAAAATCTTAACAAATTTTAATAGGCTGGCGTAAAGTCATTACCGAACATTGCTTTCATTTGAATATCAACCATAGGCCAATATCGTTTTTCTAACTCAGTTATCTTATTGCGCCTATGTTCAAAGGTTTTCCAGCGCATCCATTTGGGTTTAGGCCAATATGCGACTTGTTCAAACATATTATTAACTTCAGGCCAATCATAACCCCATAGCTCTTTTCTAAGCTTTCTAATGCGCCTCATAAGCCTTTCTGGTGGGCGTTCACTTTGGCAGGCGTATTGTAAGCCTACACATTGCCGACAACCATAGGCGTATTTGATCGCGTAAAGGCTTTGTCGTGACTTTTGGCAGTATGGACAAGTAATGTATAGTTTATTGCTTACGCTTCGATTATCGAGCTTTAAGGCGATTAAATGAGGCTTACTATTGATAGTAAATGTTATGTAACGAGAACCACACATTTGTTCAGATAACACTAAGCTTTTATGTTCGCTGCTTAAGTAGTCATTATCAAGCTTATAATTTCCTAATGAAGCAGTAAGCAAGCTTTTAAATATACTCGCGTTTATACGATGATACTCGCTTGTATAACCCCTTATCTGCTTTCTTCCGAAGTGCTGGCCTTTAGGCATTGCTATTTACTCCAATGTACTAAAAATCTTCGCCCGTTTCTCTTCGGGCAGTCATAATACTAACCTGTTTAATGGGCGCACATACAAACGGCATTAATTTAGTTAAAAAGTTTAACCTTTGGATAGGGTCTTTAACCTCAGCGAGCGTTGCTAGTAGGTTGGCTAGTTCACTTTGTATAGCTTGGTTGATTAAGTGACGAATATCGCTATTCATGTATTTACTGATAGGTGTTTTGTTATCTTTTGCCATGTGAACAACCATACTGTAATAATTTTATTACAGTATATCATTCTCTCTTGTACGAAAAACAGGTAGGAAAAGCCTAAAAATTAACTTTTTAAATTTAAATTACATATTCATAAAAAATAGCACTAATACCATTTCAAATACAGCGGTTGAAATTACACGTAATTTTTTAGTAAATTACGTGTAATAATTTATATCTTTTTATTAAAATTTCTCGTTACAGAATATTTGATCAAATTATTATTCGCTTCTTCAACTTTAATTAAAGCTCCTTTATATCCGATAGAGTTTCCATCATTCAAATCCATTGTGAAATTGGTAGTGTAAGGCTGCCGAACCATATGGCCAGTAAACTCTCGATATGTAAATTTAAGTATGTTGCCAGACTTTCCGTTGTATTCAATTACTTGCTGGAAAGCGCTGTTATTGATAACTAAAGATAGCTCTTTAATGAAGTTTATTTCTACTTCTGGATCGTCATAACATAACCCTAAGCTTGGACAAATTTCGTTAGTGGCTGGATAATACTTCACCCAGTTTTGGTTGCTTAATGGTTGGCCGTATCCGTTATTTATTGTCACAGTGTTATCGACTTTCGAAGCATACTTAATTGTGCCAGGCACATTGTAAAATGTTCCACCTTGTATATCGGCAGCAAAAGCATCGACTTCACTGATCTCAATTGAAGTAACATAATAACCAGTCGCATTAAGTAATAAGTTATCCCCTAAATAAGCCACTGATGGCTCATTAAGTTTAGGTATAGATACGTTGTCATATTTAATTTTTGGAGCGACTGTGCTTGCGCAGGCTGATAGTAGAATAGTCACTGATAGGACTGTAGTTTTGTAGTTCATAATATTCCCTTGATATGAATAACTCAAAATGTAAATAAATTTATTAGACTAACCATTAATATTGAAATATTAGATTAAATCAATCGAATACAACATTAAATAGCTAACCATGCTTATACTATCAGCAACTTCAATTAGTTACCTCTGATTTATAAATCGTCATATCATTTAACCCTGCTCGTACCATAGTTCTTTGTTTGGTCTGGTTTATACCCTTTACCTCTCGCTTTAGCTAAGTAGGATATACGCCAAATAGCTGCCTGTATCGTCTCGTAATCACCGCGCTTTACATTGTAATAGCAGTTCTTAGGAAAGAATTCTGAGCCGTCTAACTGCCGCCATAGCTCTTTTACTTTATTGTTAACCTCTATTGGGTAGTTAACCTTGTGACCGTCAATCATAAGCGCATAGTGATAATGCTGTTGTTTGGCAGTTTCTAACTCTCTACACCATATAAAGCCGACACGCTTTAAATTATATTTACGTTTAAGCCATTTATGTAATCTACGATTAAAGGCCGTTATTATCCCGTTATTTTCTGTGTATTCATAAACGCGTAAATCAAACCGTATTATGTGTATTTTACTATGATGACTTAACATGGCATCAACTTGGTCAATCATTGCTTTTAAGGAGTGCGCAATTAATCCACTTCCTTGTGAGTTTACCCACCAAGTTCGACCATTTACTGTAATTGCTTTGTCTTTGGTTATATATGCCATTAGATAGTTTACTAACTAAGATAACGCTAAAGGATATTATTAATTACCTGTAAATATTTGTTTACAGTAGTACTCTGTAGCTTAGTGTTAGCAGGGTATTGATCAGTTAAAAATAAAAAAATTTAAGGTAAAAAACCTATAAATAAGGGTTTTTAACAGTCAATTGTTACAGGGCAACACTTAACAGGTTGGTAAATACTAACTATTGAAAAGCAGTTAACTTGGTTATACTCTGGTTGTTGGCTAGTGGTAGGTCGCTAAACTTATTCCACTAGCCAGTTTAAAAGAAAGCCCCTTTGTTAATCCTCTGAGGGCTTTTTACTTTCTATACGCTGGTGATATTCCTTATCTGCTTCAGCTTTTTCTTGCTTTGCTTGCTCCATACGTTTTACAGCGTTTCTAGTGCCATAATATGACCTGTCTTTATATTGCTTTCGGGCAATGGTTCGAGCGTCTTTATCTTGCTCCCAGTCACATGAAAAGTGCCTATCATCTAGCCAGTAAAATGTTTGTTTCTTACCGTTGTACTCGCCTTGTTCGGTATGAATTAACCAATGTTGATAATACTCCCCTGTTAATTGTTGTAGGTAAGCCCTAAAGCCGCCACCAAGCTCAGTACAAAGATGATCTCTCGCATGTTTATTGCCATCATCAAGAATTGATAATAATTCATAAGCTGGACTAGTGATTTCTGGTAATGCGCCATCAGGTGCGGTAAATAATAAATTTTCCATATTACCCCCTATGCCGCTTTGGTGCGTTGGTTGACTAGCTCTTGAACAAGCTGTTTAATTTGTTCAGGTGATTGGCCTTGTATACGTGCTTGAATAACGGCATCTACTTCATGCTTGATATAAGCAACGGCACGATCACCAATAGATATTGGCGGAATGAATAACCCTGCTTTCTCATCAAGCTGTAATGCGGATTTTGACCTAGCTGTTTGAGATAAAACCTCTGGTCTCCGGATTAGTTGAAAATGGTTATTAATTGAGTGGTAGTGTTGTGATACTAGTTTGTTAATAGGCATTGTTATGCTTCCTTGGTTATGGAACTTAAAGCATAAAACCTTTGGGAAATTTACGATAACTACCTCTACTAATACAATAAGTTGTCGTATTGATAAAGGTGGTTAGTTTATTGGATATTAAGGATTAAATTTTAGGGTAGTTATTTAATTTATTCTTTAAATCTAAAGTTAAATTTTGAATACTAGATAAACTTAAGCCAGTGATATTAACAAAGTCTTGATCTAGTTCTTTCAAGCTTTTCCTATATTGATTGAGTAATTCTATAGGTTCAACGCCTAATTCATTAGCAATATCAAAATAGTCTCGACTATTTTTTCTAGATATTACGTCTTCAGGAATCGACCTAAAACAAATTATGACGGAAGCCACGAGTAACCTTTCCTCTGGAGCTAATTTTAATTTACTAGAGGCAATTTTTTTCTGCTTTCTTTTGCCATTTATTATGCTTGATATTATAGGCCTTAACTCGATAGGTAAATTATGATTAGTAATCATTTCACCTAAGGGAATGGGATCGCAATAATCCCAAGCATCGATAGCTGCTATCCAATTAAAGTTGTCAACCGCGGGCCCTGTGTAATGGCCTATGGACGGTGCTTCATTATTAATGGTGTCTATTTTAAAATCAGAAGCTTTTTTTTTCGAATTCTTACTTGTCATAATGAAATTACCCTTAGCCCCTTATCCGATATGATAGATTTTCCATTTGTAGCTTGTTCAATATGCTCAGACCACCAAGCCATCATTACTCGTCTACGCTCTAAGTAGTCAGTTCGGTTATAAGTTCTACGCACTTCGTTTTTATCAACGTGAGAGAGTGCGGCTTCGATAACATCAGGATCAAAACCTTGCTCGTTTAACGTTGAACTGGCGATAGTTCTAAAGCCATGAGCAACGAGTTTATCTTTATAGCCCATACGCTTTAATGCGTTGTTTACCGCTTCTTTATTGATATGGTCTTTTGAATTTACATGGCTAGGGAATACATATTCTTTATGGTGACTAAACGGTTTTATCTTTTCCATAATAGATAAAGCATAATCAGAAAGCGGTATCGTATGTGGTTTGCTCTTTTTCATTCGTTCGGCTGGTATGTTCCATAACTTGTTTTCAACGTCTATTTCTTGCCACATAGCGCCAGCCGCTTCGCCTGGTCTACACATAGTATGTAACTGCCATTCGATTAACAGTCTAGTCTGAATTTTTAAATTAGCAGCACTGATTGTTTTCATTAAGCTTGGGAGTTCTTCTGGCTTTAATGCTGGCAGGTTAACCACGGCAGGCGCAGAAAAAGCATCTTTAATACCTACTAACGGGTTGGTGTTTGTTAGACCAGTATTTACCGCAAAGGTCATTATTTTATTTAACTTTTGACATAACTTTTTAACGACTTCGGATTTGCCAGCTTTAGCTAATGGCTGAATAATCTCGATAACATAAAACGCTTCTATTTCACCAATTGGTTTTTTACCAATATGCGGGAGAATATAGTTCTCTAATGCGCTCCATGTATTAAATGCTGTTTTCTCTTTTACTTTATTCTTGTATAGCTCAAACCAAGACAAGGCTATTTTTTCAAAGGTATTATTAAGCTCTTTTCTTTTTGTGGTGTGTTCTTTTTCTTTTTGGCTTTTAGGATCAATATCTTTGGCGAGTAATTCCCTTGAGCTTTGTCGCATTAAGCGAGCATCAGATAATGATAAATCAGGATATGAGCCAAAACTTAAATTAGCTCTTTTTTTAGTGAAAGGTCGAAAGTAGTTAAATAACCATAGCTTTGAGCCATTAGGCTTTACGCGCAGCATTAAGCCATTGCCATCAGCAAGGTTATATTCTTTGTCTTTAGGTTTAGCTTGTTTTACTTCGGTATTAGTAAGGGGATTGGTTATTCTAGCCATTTTAGTAACACTACCTTTAGTAACATTTTGCTGGTGTTACTACTGATGTTACTAAAAAGCGTGGTTTTAATAAACTGTTATTGTTCGTTATAAACCTCTATATCGGCTAAGAGGCTTGTTTTACATGAACAAATTAGTTTTTAGTGGGTGTTACTAAACTATAATATGGTGCCTTGACCCGGAATCGAACCAGGGACACGAGGATTTTCAATCCTCTGCTCTACCGACTGAGCTATCGAGGCACATTAACAATCAATTTGATTGCTCTGTACATTGTCTTCTTGGCTGTGCCTTGAAGACGGGGCGTATTAAACTGTTTTTCGTTTACCCCGTCAACCCTTTTTTTTAAATAAATGTTTGTTTGCCGATTTTTTCTACGTATTGTGCTTTTATGGAGCAGTTTTGTGGTTTTATTTCTTGTTTTGGCCGTTATTGGGGGATCTAAAGATTAAAATATCGAGGGAGAGTTCTATTAATTTTGGGGTTGAGTAAGAAAAAATTAATCACAAAAAGGTGCAATTTAATTATTTTTTATAAATTAAATGCAAAAAAGCAGGTAAATAATATTTATTTCCCTGCTTTTTTTAAATTTACTACGCGGTAATTATTTTTTTTCTGGGGTGTAACCTTCGATTTCAGGTTCTTTACCGTCGAATAAATACCCAACCATGGCAGTTTCTAAAAATGCACGGTCGTCGGGGTTCATCATGTTCATTTTCTTTTCGTTAATTAGCATGGTTTGCTTTTTTTGCCAAAGCCCCCAAGCTTCTTTCGAAATATTGTCAAAAATACGTTTGCCAATTTCACCCGGATAAAGTTGAAAACCAAGGCCTTCGGCTTCTTTTTGTAAGTTTTGGCAAAAAACGGTGCGGCTCATAATCAATTCTCTTTTTGTCTAATGTATTTGTATGGATAAATTAGTTAAACAGGTAGTTGTTCAAGCTGTTTAATTAATTTTTGCGTTGAAGCAGCTAAACCCACTGACGCGACTGTGGCTAAATTGTACCATTGCAAGGTGCTATTTTCGCAAATTTCTTTTGCGGGTAGCATTTCGCAGTCTACAACAATAGCCTCTATGTCGAGATGAAAATGGCTAAATGTATGGCGAAACTTGTCTAACGCGAATGTGCTGGTTTGTTTTAGGTTAAGTTTAGTTAACAAGCTAGGCAGTTCGCTAGTATCTGACATTTCTAGAAAACACCATAAGCCTCCCCAAATACCTGCAGGAGGGCGCTTTTCCATCAGTACTTGTTGTTGAACGCGTGGAATAACCATAATAGTGTGTTTTTCAGGTATGGTTTTCTTCGGCTTTTTTTGTGGATAGCTTGCTTGCTCGTCGCTAGCACTTGCTAAGCAGCTAGCATTAAGCGGGCAAATGTCACACTTAGGTTTAGAGCGAGTGCAAACCATAGCGCCTAAGTCCATCATGGCCTGATTAAACTTTGCAACGCCAACTTTTGGTGTTAATGCTTCAGTAATTGGCCATAAGGTTTTTTCATAAATAGCCTGGCCCGCATGGCCTTGTACTTTGTAGCAGCGCGCTAAAACGCGTTTTACGTTTCCGTCTAAAATTGCATGGTGCTTATTTAACGCTAAGCTTAATATTGCACCAGCAGTTGAGCGACCAATACCGGCTAAGGCAATAACCTCGTCAATATTTTCAGGGAATTTTCCTTGGTATTCGTCGCGTATTATTTTAGCTGTTTTGTGAAGGTTTCTTGCTCGTGCATAGTATCCAAGGCCGGTCCAGTGATGTAGTACGCTATCTTCATCTGCATTGGCTAAATCGATAATATTAGGAAAGCTTTCCATAAACCTTAAATAGTAAGGGATAACTGTTGCTACTTGCGTTTGCTGTAGCATAATTTCAGAAATCCAAACACGGTAAGGGGTTTTGTCTTGCTGCCATGGCAAGTGTTTTCTGCCTTGCAACTCAAACCAAGATAATACTTGGCCGCTAAATTGTTGCGCAGATTTGGCTGATATAGTGGTTTTATTTGTCATAATGGCGACAGTGTAGCGAATAAAGCTGAGATTTTCATTGCAAAAATTTCTATTGCCACTATCCTCACGCTCAAGAGTAAATATTTATAAAAATTAGCCTTGGCTTGGGCCAAGTCGTAAGGATTTAAAATGAAAATAGATGCAAAAAACCGTAGCAACCGTTTACGTAAAAAATTACGTGTTGATGAGTTTCAAGAGTTAGGTTTCGATATTGCGTGGAAACTAGATGATGGCGCTGATGATGAAACAATTGATGCATTTTTAACGAAATTTTTTGATGAAGCAATTGATCCAAACGGTTTAGGCTTTGGCGGTGAAGGCGATACTTTATGGCATGGTTTAATCTGTACACAGCAATTAGGTAAGTGTACTGAAGAGCATCGCCAATTAGTTGATAAGTGGTTAACAGATAATGGCGCTAGCTCAGTTACGGTAGGTCCATTATACGACGTTTGGTGGGCAGAGTAATCATTTAGCCTAACATCCGTTAAGTGCTATTCAAGCTAGCACCTTGCTAGCTTGAATAGCGTGATTTAGAAGTGATATTTTGCTAATAAATTTAAATTTTTCTCGTCAACCCCATCTATCCCAAACTTATTTTGCCAATAAACATATTCAAACCCAACAAAGAAGTTTGTCTTTAAATTTAAGTGCTCTGCTAGATTGTACTTTAATTGAGAAGTCAAATTCATACTTGAATGCTGATCTCCAGTTGCAATAACATAGTCAATAAAACCGTCATAAGTTAATGGGCCAATAGGTAGCGCCCAAGTAAAGGTAACTTGTTGATTGTTTTTTGCTGAGTCATTATTGCGGTGATAAATGTTGATGTTAGCGTAAGTAAAGTTAGGGATATTTAGCTTGGTACCTAGACCAACTAAGTAATGAGTGAAACCATCGCCAATTTCTGCTGTTGTAGCAATATAGATATTTTCGAATGCTTGATTTTTATAATCTGAAATTTGCAGCCGAGGCGCAATTTCAGCATAAGTTTCTTTGTCGCCATTTGATGAGTGAAGACGATCAACAAATAAAAAGCTATCTCCCCAGCTATAACCCGCGGCATGTTCGAAGGTAAATACAGTACGTTTATTATCACCAACTTCATAATCGTTGCCTCGCAATAATGTGGCACTGACATCTGACCATAATGTTTCTGCAACACTATTAAAGGCGGTAATTGCGCTAAACGTAAATATTGCTATGGTATATAGCTTCATATAATTTCCTTATTCGGTTTTAAATTGTGACACTAAACTTTGCAACTGATGCTTCTGTACATCAAGTTCATTCATTACCTGTGATGTACTGTCTGATAATATAGATATTTCTGTTGCCATGTCAGCAATTTTCGTCACATTCTGATTAAGTTCATCAATTACACTTGCTTGCTCTTTGGTTGCGGTTGCTACTTGAACGTTCATCGCGGTAATTTCTTTGATATCAGAAACCACTTCGCTCAATACGAGCTTCGCGTCATTTGTTTTGCTTAGCCCTTGTGTTGCCAAATTGGTATTTTCCTGCATGGCACTTACTGTTTCGTTGGCTTGTCCTTGTAAGCGTTGTATAACGTCGTTTATTTCTTTTGTCGAGCTTTGAGTTCTTCCGGCTAAGGTGCGTACTTCGTCAGCAACAACGGCAAATCCACGACCTTGTTCGCCGGCTCTGGCTGCCTCAATAGCGGCATTTAGTGCAAGTAAATTTGTTTGTTCAGAAATACTACTGATAGTGTCAATTACCGAGCTTATGGTTTGTGTTTGTAGCGCTAATTGGGTTATTTTTTCTTGGGTAGTATGATTGCTTTCTTGGAGCTTAAGCATAACATCACTAGATTCATCAACCCTCTGACTTGAAACGCTAATTTGTTTTTCTGACGTTTCTGTTTTAGTGGCTGTACTGCCTGCTAGTTCGCTAACTTCTTGAATGCTATGGCTCATTTCATTTGTTGCGGTTGCCACAGATTCAGATTCTATTTGTTGACTCATCACTAAGCTGTTTACGGTGTTGCCCATTTCTCGTAATTGCTCGAAAGATGTTGTCATAACATTTTCTGCTTTTTTTATCTCAACCATAATCTCTTGAACTTTAATTAAAATGGCATTAAAACCTTTAGCTAGCAGCCCAAGCTCATTGGTTCGACTATCGTCTAATCGTAAGGTTAAATCACCCCCTATATCTGCCATTTCAAGTAATCTATCGCCGATCAGTACAATGGGTTTTGTGATGCGATTAGCAACCAATACCATTAGTAAAATAAAACTTATTACAATAATAAGTGTAAATATGGCTGTTTTACTTAGCGCTGTATGAATTTTTGATAATGGCTCTGACTGAGGTAGCATTGCGAAAACTTTCCAGTTTACTTCAGGCAAACCAACACTAGCAACGTAGAAGTGATCACCGTTATGTGTTACATGATCAAAAATATAATCGCTTCCATTAGTGAGTAACTTCCCACTTGTACTACTAAAGCCATCGAGTTGTTGTAATGTTTTCGAAGCAAGCTTTTCTATTTGTGGATGTATGATGACGTTACCTTGATAATCAGTCACAAAGACATAACCATTTTCGCCTACTTTATTTGATAATATGTCAGCACTAATTTCATCTACAGGATAGCCCAAACCTGCAATCGCTAAGTTTTTTCCGCCGTGCTCTACTTTATAATTAATAAATGCGGTTAATTTTGATGTGCCTTCCTCGAGATCAAACGCTATTTCAAAAGGCTTGTTTTGTTGTATAAATTTATAAAACCAAGCATCAGTTTGTTGATTTATAGTTTTAATTACACCGGTTTGATTAAGATAGTTATTAGAAACATTCGACACCCAAAAAACCGTTAATGCATTATTCTTCTCTTGCATATGCTTAAGGAAATCGACAGCTTGTTGTTGTCCACTTTCGGGCTCTCCTGCCATAGCCCAGTCAATTAAAAATTTGTTTTGTGTAATGGATTTAGAAAGCTCAAGTGGTGTACTAAGTTTAAGTTTTATTCTAGCTTCAATTTTTGCTAATTGGTTTGGGAGTAAATCCTGTTCAATATTACGTTCAAAAACAGAAGTGAAAATATTACTGTTTAGGGCAAGTGTGACAATAGACAAAGTGACCAGTGAAGCTGAAATTACTACAATAAGTGATTTTCTTATTGAAATGTTATTAAGCCAATTACTCACAAGTACCTCTCGTTAATTTTCTTGTTTATACTATAGTTGTAGACCACTAAAACTTATTTCACAATTTGCACAGGTAAAGTTATTTGTGTTTGAATTTATTTGCTGAAACATAGATAATATGCGCCTTGATTTTTCTTTAAGAACGACTATGACTGAAAGAACCCATAAAACTATTGAGCAAGCAGAACAAGAAGGTAAGTACATTCGAAAAGTACGTAGCTTTGTTAAACGTGAAGGGCGCCTGACTAATGGTCAAGCTAAAGCCTTAGAAGAGTTTTGGGGTACTATGGGCTTAAACCACACAGATGGTTTACTTGATTTTAGTACTTTGTTTGCAAACAATAATCCTGTTGTGCTTGAAATAGGTTTTGGTATGGGCAAGTCGCTGGTAGAAATGGCAAAAAATGCCCCTGAGCTTAACTTTATTGGTGTTGAAGTTCATCGTCCTGGTGTTGGCGCTTGTATTGGTTTAGCACAGGAAGAAGGTGTAAATAACCTTAAAGTTTATGAGCACGATGCTATTGAAGTTTTAGCCGATTGTATTCCCGCTGAAAGTTTAACAACCGTACAGTTGTTTTTCCCTGATCCTTGGCATAAAAAGAAGCACCATAAGCGCCGTATTGTTCAAGCTAGTTTTGTTGAAGCTATTCGTGAAAAGTTAAAAGTTGGTGGTGTGTTTCATATGGCAACCGACTGGGAAAATTACGCTGAATGCATGTTAGAAGATATGACCTCGGCACCTGGTTACAAAAATTTATCAGCGAACAATGATTATGTACCACGTCCAGACTCTCGCCCATTAACTAAGTTTGAAGACCGTGGTCAAAACTTAGGTCATGGCGTGTGGGATTTACAGTTTGAAAAGTTAGCGTAATTTTGTAACGCGTATAAGCTTAACAAAGTAATTAATGAAAAAAGAGCGAAGTCGCTCTTTTTTTATCTTTGAAATATGCGTTTTAGCTTATACCGAGCGGATTAAATATTAATGAACTAACGGTGCAGTTTATCTCGTTCAACATGAAATAGGTGCTGACTATTTCGTAAGTTTCCCGTTGATTTTAACCATTGTTCATCAATAATCTCTCGCATTAATGCTGCTTGCAACACTCTACCTGCTGAAACACTCCAGTAAAGTATAGTCGCTTCTTGATGTGCAGAGTTATTCGGTAAATGCTCTGACCGTGTTTGCGACATTTCTTCAATAATATTCGCGATAACTTTGGGTTTTAATTCTTGTATTATTTGACGTTTAAATTGGGTGAAATGTTTAGCACGCATAAACTGCCAAATTAACCAAGCCAAAAACACAACCGCGATAACTGCAATAATTTCCAAAACTATACTCAAGTAATTCTATTTAAAATCGACAATATCATAACAGGATTTAAATCTTGTCTATATTTTTTTATGTTGTTTTTTATACTGTTTATTTTCAATTTTATCTTATGTAACCTGAACTCTGGATAATGAGTGCTTGAAACTCAAGTGAACCAAAAGCTTAGGTAATAAAGTAAATGCTATAGCCAGGTGAACATCACGAATAGATATCATCAATGCTTCATTTTATGCCATTTCCAAGGCAAAACGTTTATGAATAGCGGGCTATTTATCGACGTTTTAACGCAGAAAATGGCTTAAAATGGAACATTGAGCAAGTGCTGCTTATCCAGAGTTCAGGTTAGTTACATGGCTGACTTAGTTGTAATTGTTATCATCATTGTGAGTTGCAGGTTAACTAGTGAGCATAAGCATGTTTGCGTGCTAAACGTTTTAAATTATTAATAGTCTTCGACGATTGAGAAAAGGCTAGCACAATTTCGCGAGTTAGCTGTAAACCCGTTATAGGCCTAAATACTACGTCGCTTCGCTGCATTATTTCATTGTGAGCTGGCAAAAAAGCACAACCTAAACCCGCATGTATTAAGCCTAAGGCATAATCTATGGTGGTAATTTTGGCTCTAATGTCAAGACTAATGCCGGCTAGTGCGAGGGTGTCTTGCAAGTTGTTCCAAGCACTACAAGGTGTACGCTGTATAAAAGGCAGCCCATCTAATTGCTTAAGCGAAATAGTGTCATTAAGTGCTAATACATGATCAAAAGGCAACGCTAACAAATAGTCTTCTTGCCACATATTTATGTAAGTTTCGTTTTCATGTAATTCATCTTTGAGAATAATACGCGCATCAACCACGTCTGTGTGCGGCACAAGGGTTAGTTCAACGAAAGGGTTTTCAGCAGTAAAATCTTTGAGTAATGAGCTCATGCGTTCTACTCCTAAACCACGAGTTACGCCTAGATTAAAAGGTTGCTTATTAGACTTTTCAGCAAAAACACTTTTTATTGCACCCGCTTGACCAAGCAGTTTTTTTGCTAGAGGAAAAAGTTTAACGCCATGTTCAGAAGGTGTAACACCACGAGCATGGCGAATAAACAAAGGTACATTAAGTTGTTGTTCTAATTGAGCTATTGCAGAAGAGATAGAAGGCTGAGCAATAAAGCAGGCCTTCGCTGCGGCGCTAAAGCTTTTAAGTTCATAAACTGAAATAAAGTAGTTAAGTGATTTTAAATCCATAAATTTATCTTAGACTTGAGGTTTAGCTATAGCTTTAAACTATATCAGTTAAAGAAAAATAATGTTTTAACTTTGGCTGGTATTTGCTTATTATTTTTGCACGAAAATTAATCAGTTAATAGGTAGCTTTATGTCTAACGCTTCAAGTGCAAATCGCCCATCGTTTAAATGGCAAGATCCGCTTTTATTAGAGTCTTTACTGTCTGAAGAAGAAAGAATGATCCGTGATAGTGCTCATCAATATTGTCAAGAAAAGCTGATGCCAAGAATTTTAATGGCAAACCGCAATGAAGTGTTTGATGTTGAAATTATGCGTGAACTTGGGGCGCTGGGTTTGTTAGGGGCGACCTTACCTGAAAAATATGGCTGCGCTGGCGTAAATTATGTCACATATGGCCTAGTGGCACGTGAAGTTGAGCGTGTTGATAGCGGTTATAGAAGCGCCATGAGCGTGCAATCTTCATTAGTTATGCATCCTATTTATGCTTATGGTAATGAAGAACAACGAATGAAGTATTTACCTAAACTTGCCAGTGGCGAACACATAGGTTGTTTTGGTTTAACTGAGCCAAATTCAGGCTCAGATCCTGCCAGCATGAGCACTCATGCCAACGTGGTTGAAGGCGGCTATCGCTTAACAGGCAACAAAATGTGGATAACCAATTCTCCGGTAGCCGATATTTTTGTGGTTTGGGCTAAGCTTGATGGCGTTATTCGTGGTTTTGTTTTAGAAAAAGGCATGACAGGGTTAAGTGCACCAAAAATTGAAGGTAAGTTTTCATTACGTGCCTCTATTACCGGCGAAATCGTGATGGATAATGTTTTTGTGCCAAATGAAAACTTACTGCCAAATGTTAAAGGTTTATCTGGCCCATTTGGCTGTTTGAACAAAGCTCGCTATGGCATTGCTTGGGGCGCTTTAGGGGCGGCAGAGTTCTGCTGGCACGGCGCGCGTCAATACACTCTTGACCGAGAACAATTTGGTCGTCCTTTGGCGGCAACTCAGTTAATTCAGAAAAAACTCGCCGATATGCAAACGGATATTACCACGGGATTATTGGCGTGTTTACAGGTCGGGCGTTTAATGGATGCCAACCAACTAGCGCCAGAAGCAATATCTCTTATCAAGCGTAACTCATGTGGTAAAGCTCTAGAAATTGCTCGCACTGCACGTGATATGCATGGCGGTAATGGAATAGCTGACGAGTTTCATATTATTCGCCATATGATGAACCTTGAAGCGGTTAATACTTATGAGGGCACACATGATGTGCATGCATTGATACTCGGTAGAGCACAAACCGGCATCCAAGCATTTTACTAAAACACTGAATAAGGCGTATTTAATACGTCTTTTTTTTGGGCTTTTTTGAGGTTTTTGAGTTGTAAACCATAATAATAAAAATTCTGTGGAGATATCATGTCTGATCGTAATCAGTTGGTGAAAGAAAATTTTATAAATTTTGTTCGCGCAGGAACGTTGCCAACATCAAGCTGCACCCTAACGCCCGGTGATGTTGGTTTGAGCTCAGCTGAAATTATTGACCTATTTGAAACACAAGTGATGAGTCGCCACCTTGATTTACAATCACGCGTAATGCAGAAAAAAGGTCAAAGTTTTTATACTATTGGTAGTTCAGGCCATGAGGGAAATGCTGCTTATGCTAAGGCTTTTCGAGCAACGGACATGGCCTTTTTGCATTATCGCAGCGGCGCGTTTGTTATTCAGCGTAGCAAGCAAGTACCAGGACAAACTATTTTATATGACATGTTGTTGTCTTTCGCCGCTTCAAAAGATGATCCTATTTCAGGTGGTCGCCATAAAGTATTAGGCAGTAAAGCATTATCTATACCGCCGCAAACCAGTACCATAGCATCTCATTTACCTAAAGCCATTGGCGCAGCATACAGCATTCCACTAGCTAAACGTTTAGCGCACCAAGGAGAAATCCCTAACGATGGCATAATTATTTGTAATTTTGGTGATGCTTCATCGAATCATTCTACTACGCAAGGGGCAATTAATAGCACTGCTTGGGCAGCATATCAGTCGATCCCAATGCCTATTGTTTTTATTTGTGAAGACAATGGAATTGGTATTTCTACGGCGACGCCTGAAGGTTGGGTCGCGGCTAATTATCAAAATAGGGTAGGTATAACCTATCTCCATTGCGATGGTTTAAATATTTTAGACACTTACTACACAGCAAAAAAAGCTGAACACATTGCACGAGAATTACGAAAACCAGTATTTTTACATGTACGCACCGTGCGCTTATTAGGGCATGCAGGATCTGATGCCGAGTTTGTCTATCGTGATATTAGTGATATTACCGCCACAGAATTTCAAGACCCACTGCTGCATACTGCTCGTATTATGCTTGAAAATAATATTTTAACTGCCGAGCAGATGATTGATATTTATCAAAATACTGAAAAACGCATTGCCGATATTGCAGAAAATGCCGCCGGTAAAGAAAAACTAACCAGTGCTGATGCGGTTATGGCGAGTATTATACCAACTGTGCATAAGGCATGTAGTTCAATTGAAGTTACAGATAAAGATCGAGCTGAAATTTTCCAACATGAAAAACATAACTTAACCAAAAAACAGCATTTAGCAAAGTTGATCAACTGGGCATTAATGGATTTAATGGCAGCGTATCCCAATATTGTGATGTGTGGTGAAGATATTGGCAAAAAAGGCGGTGTGTATAACGTAACTGCAAAATTATGTGAGCGCTTTGGTAAAAGTCGCGTAGTGAATACCTTGCTTGATGAACAAACTATTTTAGGAGCGGCGATTGGGTTAGCACATAACGGATTTTTGCCGATCCCTGAAATTCAATTTTTAGCGTATGTACATAATGCTGAAGATCAAATTCGGGGTGAAGCAGCCACGTTACCTTTTTTCTCCAATGGTCAGTTTACAAACCCTATGGTGGTTCGTATAGCCGGTTTGGCATATCAAAAAGGCTTTGGTGGGCATTTTCATAATGATAACTCGTTTGCGGTTTTTCGTGATATTCCAGGCTTGATCATCGCGTGTCCATCGAATGGCGCTGATGCAGTTGAAATGATGCGTGCCAGTGTCCGTTTAGCGCAAGAGCAACAGCGCATGGTGATATTTTTAGAGCCAATAGCCATGTACATGACAAAAGATTTACATCAAGAAGGCGACGGGCTTTGGACATTTGAGTATAAGCCTCCCGCCTTAGAAAATGGCGAAATAGATTTAGGTGTTAAGGTTGCTGGTACTGGAAATGAGTTATGTATTCTGACTTACGGTAATGGCAATTATTTATCACGCCAAGCTCAAGCTAAGTTAGCTGAGCAGGGCATAGATGCGCGGGTTGTTGATTTACGTTGGCTAGCACCGCTTGATGAAACCGGTATTTTGGCGCAAGTAAATAATTGTAAGCACGTACTTATTGTAGATGAATGTCGACAAACAGGTTCAATTAGCGAAGCGTTAGTAACCTTAATAAATGAACAAACAGTTACATGCCCCAATATAAAACGTGTTACAGCCAGCGATAGTTTTATTCCACTTGGTGCTGCTGCTTACCAAGTGTTGCCATCGGTTGAACAAATTATTACTGCCGCGAAGGAGCTTTGCCAATGAGTTCTCAAGATAAAAATTCTACCGCACCTAAAACTAAGCAAAGAGTCGTGGTCATTTGCCCTGGCCGTGGTACTTATAATAAGGAAGAGCTGGGTTATTTACAGCGATTACATAGCGATAAAACTGAAATCGTGTCGTTAATTGATGATTTTCGATCAGGTCAAGGTCAAATCAAAGTCGCTGAACTCGATAGTATGGAAAATTACAGCATGGGTATTCATACCGCTGGTGAAAACGCATCTGCGCTTATTTATGCCTGCGCGCTATCTGATTACCAAGCTATTAATAAAGATGAATTTGATATTGTCGCTGTTACGGGCAACTCTATGGGGTGGTATATTGCCTTAGCTGTTGCCGGCGCTTTAAAGCCAAAACAAGCTATTGAACTGATTAACACTATGGGCTCTATGATGACAAAAGGGCTTATTGGCGGGCAAATGATTTATCCCATTATGGATGAAGAATGGCATATTGACCGCAGCTTAGAAATCAAAGTTATGCAGTGGCTAGCGCAGATAAACGAGCACAGTGATTGTCAGGTTTATCTGTCGATTAACTTAGGTGGTTATTTAGTTTTTGGTGGTAATAAAGCAGGGCTGAAAGCGTTAGAAGAGTTATTACCTAAAGTTCAAGACCGCTATCCAATGCGCTTATTTAATCATGCTGCATTTCATACCCCTTTACTTAAAAATGTGTCGGAGCAAGCAATGCACTTAATGTCAGCAGACATATTTAGTGCGCCAAGTATTCCACTAATTGATGGCTTAGGGCAAGTGTGGCAGCCCTATAGTTGTGATATTGAACAATTATATAATTACACCCTGAACACTCAAGTTGTAGAGCCATATAACTTTTCTAAAGCAATCGAGGTGGCTATTAAAGAGTTTGCCCCTGATAAGTTGATTATTCTGGGGCCGGGTGCTACGTTGGGAGGTGCAGTGGCGCAGAGCCTTATTCGTCATGAGTGGCTTAATTTGACCAACAAAGCTGACTTTATTGCACAACAAAAAAATGCGCCCTTTATTCTTTCAATGGGGCTACTTGAGCAGCGCGAAAAATGTTGCTGAATAACAAGACAAAAAACTAATTAACATTTGAAGATAAAATAAAATAGCTGAAATTTTTTTTATTTTATACAATGGACCTCAGAAATTTTCGTATTGAGTTAAATAATGACCACAAGCCGTAAAAAAAATGAAGCAGAATTAATACTTGCGTTTAAGGCATTACTAAAAGAACAATGCTATGGCTCACAAAGTCAACTTGCTGATGCGCTAGATACACAAGGCTTTAAGAATATGTCGCAAGCGAAAATTTCACGCTTGTTATCAAAGCTTGGTGCTGTAAAAATGCGTAATGCCAGCGACCAAGTTGTATATATCTTGCCTGATGAATTAGCCGTGCCGAAATCGAAGCAAGCAATTCAATCTGTAGTGATCAGTGTTAAACACAATAATATGCAAATTATATTAAAAACAGGTATAGGTGGCGCACCATTAATTTCAAGAATGTTAGACAGCCTAGGTGAGTCGACTGGAATTTTAGGTACTCTAGCTGGCGACGACACTATATTTATTGCGCCAACTGATGTTAACCGTATTGATGAAATAACAAAGGAAATTAGTTTGTTATTAGGTGTTTCTTCTTCATCATCTTGATTTTATACTTGTTTAAAATTATAACGCTGTGTAGTTATCATTATTAACCTAGCGTTAGGTTTTATCTAGGTTATCTACTCTTATACCAGCAATAAAGCGTCGATTATGACGCTTTATTTATTTCTAGCGTGTCAAAAACAAAGCGAGTTCGGCTATAAAAAGGCTGTTCTGGCCTAAGTATTGTATTTTTAATATCAGCAGCGGTTTTCATATTCGCCAGCCTTTGTGGTTCAAAACAAAATGCCGAGTGTTGCTGATAAACACACCCTTGCTTGCCCGTTTGGCTGCCATCAATATAATTAGCCGTGTATAAAATCAAACAGGGTTGATCGCTATACATGGTTAATCGTCGACCTGACTCTGGCTCAAATGCTCTAGCAGCAAAAGTTTCACCATTTATAGCATTGCTATTAATCAACCAATAGTTATCGTAACCTTTGGCAATTTCAATTTGTTGCTCTGAGGAGTTTATAGCTTTGCCTAACGCGCTTAATCGACTGAAATCGTGTGCGCTGTTTTCTACTCTTCTGACTTCACCCGTAGGGTAAATACGTTCATTCATCGGTAAAAAATGTTCGGCATTGAGTTGAACTTGGTGTTGGTAAATATTACCAGCACTATGCCCTGCAAGATTAAAATAGCTATGTTGAGTTAAATTAACAACGGTGGTTTTATCGGTACGGGCAAAATATTCTACTGTTAATTCATTTTGGTTGTTCAGGCTGTATATAACCTTAAAATCAACTGTGCCAGGGAAACCATTATCACCATCAGGACTGGTGTGATGTAATATTAAGCTAACATTTTCAGCATTGCTTTTAGTTGTTGCTAGCCAAAGTTGCTTGTTTAATGCTTGAAAGCCGCCATGAAGCTGGTTGTCGAGATTATTCAAATCGAGCTGATAAGTTTTATGGTGAATAGTTAATAAGCCTTGATCAATTCGTCCTGCATATCGACCGATAATCGCACCTAGATAATACGGGTCGTCTTCATAAGACTCGATGTTATTGTAACCAAGTACTATATCAGCGCTATCACCCTGTTTATCTAAAGTTTCAAGCGCCACAATAATGCCACCATAATTACTAATTTTTACTGTAACGCCATGGCTATTTTTTAGTGTGAAAAGTTGTGCACTCTCGCCATTTTTTAAACAGCCAAAGTTGGCTTGGGTAATAGTAGGGCTGTGAGTCAGGTGTTCTGTCGGCATAAATTTAAAAGCCCGTGAAAAATATTTAACGTATAGTAGCAAGTTGATTGAGGCATTACACCGAGAGTTGTACTTGGAAACTGATTTAAGGAAACTGATTTAAGGAACTGAGCTAAGGTATTGAGCTAAGGTATTGAGTTAAAGCATTGGGTTTATTCAATGTAATTAACAAGAGCTTATTTAAAAATTAGGGTTTACAGTTAGCACATTGACTAACTGCAAACTTAAAGAAGAGTTGTTTAGTGGCTACGATTAGCCGCAATATGTGCTAGCGAAATTAATGCTTGTTTATATGCTGACTCAGGTAACATCGCAACTGCATTTATAGCTTTGTCGGCTTCTTGTTCAGCTTTTTGCTGAGTATAAACTAAAGCACCTGTTTGGGTCATCGCAGCGAGGATATCATTGAGGTTATCCATGCCATTGCCATGTTCTATAGCATCACGAATCATAGCGCTTTGTTGCTCATTGCCGTTTTTCATGGCATACAACAAGGGTAACGTTGGCTTACCTTCAGCTAAATCGTCACCCACATTTTTACCCATTTCTTGAGCATCTGCGGTGTAATCCATAATGTCGTCAACTAACTGAAAAGCAGTACCTAAATGTTTACCGTAATTCAGCATGGCAAGCTCTGTTGCATCGTCTTGTTTTGCTATTACAGCAGCAAGGCGGGTTGCTGCTTCAAATAATTTTGCTGTTTTACAGTAGATAACTTTCATGTAGCTATCTTCTGTGGTGTCGGGATCATTACAATTCATCAACTGGAGTACTTCACCTTCTGCAATAATATTGGTTGCATCAGACAAAATGTCCATAATTTTTAAATTACTCAACTGGCTCATCATTTGAAATGAACGAGAATATAAAAAATCGCCTACTAATACGCTAGCGCTATTGCCAAACATAGCATTAGCTGTTTCACGTCCACGGCGCATATTTGATTCGTCTACAACATCGTCATGTAAAAGTGTTGAGGTATGAATAAATTCAACGATGGCTGCAAGCTGCAGGTGTTCTTCACCTTGATAACCAATGGCTCTTGCCGCTAATACGGTTAGTAGTGGTCGCATACGTTTACCACCACCATTAACGATATAAACACCTAATTGATTAATTAGCGCAACGTCGGAATGAAGCTTCGAAAAAATAAGATCGTTAACCGCGGTCATGTCTTGCTGAGCTAAAGCTTGGATGTTTTTTATATTCATAGAGCGTAACAAGTTACCTTAAATGTTCTTTAATGATAGAATACCCGTAATTTCCGAGGTAATTTTACACGAAATTCATGGTGATAGAAGTTTTGTCAGCAATAAGTTTTTAGTTATTTAAAAATAATAATAAATCATTGCTTTTATACTTGCCCTAACCAATTTCTTCGCGTAGAATTCGCGCCCTATAATTTTAAATTTAAGCGTCGTCCATAGATGATGACGCAGTACGGAGTAGCTATGTACGCGGTATTCCAAAGCGGTGGTAAACAGCATCGTGTAACTGAAGGCCAAACAGTTCGTTTAGAGAAAATTGAACTTGAAATTGGTGCTGCAGTAGAATTCGAAAACGTTTTAATGATCGCCGATGGCGAGAGCATCAATGTAGGCGCGCCTTACATTGCTGGTGGTAAAGTTGTGGCTGAGGTTGTAAACCAAGGTCGCGCTGACAAAGTTAAAATTGTTAAATTTAAACGTCGTAAGCATTCACGTAAAGAAGCGGGCCATCGTCAATGGTTCACTGAAGTGAAAATTACTGGCATTAACGGCTAATTAGGAGCGATTTACAATGGCACATAAGAAAGCTGCAGGTAGTACACGTAACGGTCGTGATTCAGAAGCGAAACGCCTAGGTGTTAAGCGTTTTGGTGGCGAAGCTGTTTTAGCAGGTAACATCATTGTTCGTCAACGTGGAACTCGTTTTCACGCTGGTAGCAACATGGGTATCGGTAAAGACCACACTCTATTTGCTTTATCAGATGGTAAAGTACAATTTGAAGTTAAAGGTCCTAAAAACCGCAAGTTTGTAAGCATTATTGCTGAGTAGTAATACGCAAACTTATAAAACCCTGCTGTTACGCAGGGTTTTTTTTTGCAGGTAATTTATAGTTATTCGTTACAAATTGTATAAAAAATGACAATGTTCAAAACTAATTTGAATAAATCATTTATAATATGTAGCAGAAAATAAAATTTTGGAGTGTTTTAAAACACCATGAAATTCGTAGATGAAGTAGAAATTCGCGTAGAAGCCGGCGACGGTGGTAATGGAATAGTTAGTTTTCGTAAAGAAAAGTACATTGAATTCGGTGGCCCAAACGGCGGTGACGGCGGTGATGGCGGCGATGTATATTTAATTGCTGATGAAAGCTGGAATACATTAATCGATTACCGTTTTGAAAAATTTCATCGCGCGAAACGTGGTGAAAACGGCCGTAGTCGCGACTGTACTGGTAAAGGCTCTGAAGATTTATACCTAAAAGTGCCTATTGGTACTCGTGCTGTTGATATTGATACAGGCGAGCAAATCGGTGACTTAACTCAACATGAGCAAAAGTTACTGGTTGCTAAAGGGGGCTGGCATGGTTTAGGCAATAGCCGTTTTAAAAGTAGTACTAACCGTGCTCCTCGCCAAAAAACTGATGGTACTCCTGGTGAAATTCGAAACTTAAAGCTTGAATTATTACTATTAGCTGATGTTGGCTTACTTGGTTTGCCAAACGCAGGTAAATCAACCTTAATTCGCAGTGTATCTGCCGCTAAACCGAAAGTAGCTGATTACCCGTTTACTACCTTAGTACCTAATTTAGGTGTAGTACGTTTAGACGCTCAACGTAGTTTTGTTATTGCTGATATTCCTGGTTTGATCGAAGGAGCAGCGGACGGTGCAGGTTTAGGTACACAGTTTCTAAAACACTTAGAACGTTGTCGTATCTTATTACACGTAATTGACGTTTTACCTGTTGATGGCTCAGATCCGTTAGAGAATGCAAAAACTATTGTCGGTGAGCTAGAAACTCACTCTGCAGAGTTGGCAGGAAAGCCACGTTGGTTAGTTTTCAACAAGTTAGATTTATTGCTTGAAGAAGAAGCTAAAGAAATTACCGACCGCATTATCGAAGGTTTAGGCTGGGAAGGTGAGGTTCGCAGTATTTCAGCATTTAATCGAACTGGCACTGAAGATCTTTGTCAGGGCGTTATGACTTTTATTGAATCATTACCGCCAGAAGTTGAAGAAGCGCCTATTGATGGTAAAACCGTTGAATTTAAATGGGATACTTATCATGAAGATACAATGGCAGATTTGTCAGATGATCTTGATGATGAAGATTGGGACGAAGATGAATACGATGTAGAAGTTGAATATCGTAAGTAAATTATTTAATTAGCCTGAATACGCTCCAGTAATAGTATATTCAGGCACTGCGGTTATAGGCGATAAATTCATTAATTAATCGCTGTAAAGTCAACTTAAGGCTTATCTTCGCTAAACTTTTATTCGTTAAATATTCGACGTTATATTTCAGATAGATAAAATATAAGACAGTTATGTCAGAGAGTTATTATCTATCTGAAAATTTAATGTTTATTATTTTCCAGCCGGTACCAAACGATAAATAGCGCCTTGGCGTGAACTTCGACTTCCACTATTTAATAACAAATAAATACTGCCATCTGCGGCAACTTTTAGATCTCGGATCCTTCCTTGTCCTTTGATGATCAACTCATCTTTCGTTACTTTATCATCAACAATCGTTAATAAGCGTAATTCTTCTTTAGCTAAGCTGCCTATTAGGGCTTTATTTTGCCAAGTGCTAAATGCATTAGCGTGATAAAACTCTATAGAAGAAACGGCAATAGACGGTGTCCAATGCCATATAGGCTGCACCATACCAACCATAGATGTTTTATCTGTCATTGGCGTACCGTTATAGTTCATACCAAAAGTTGCTAAAGGCCAACCATAGTTATTGGCTTTTGTGATTAAGTTAAGCTCGTCACCACCGCGCGGTCCATGCTCCACAGACCAAATTTTATTGCTTTTTGTATTTAATGTCATACCTTGAGGATTACGGTTACCGTAAGTCCAAATACTTGCTAGTGCTTTTGGCGTATCTACAAATGGATTGTCGCTCGGTATATCGCCATCTAAGGTAAGTCGATGAATTTTACCGTTTGGGCGCGATAAGTCTTGCGCCATTTCTTTATTGCCTCTATCGCCTATAGAGAAGTATAAATCGTTATTTTGAAATACCATGCGATCACCAAAATGAGCGCCTGAAGATAAATGGTGTTTAGTGTCTGCTTTAAATATTTGCTTGTCTGTTACCCAACGACCTTCTTCAATGCGTCCTCGAGTAATAGCGGTCATCGCTTTATTGCCATCGTCTGATTGTGCATAACTTAAATAAATTAGTTTATTGTTTATATAATCAGGGTGTAGTGCAATATCAAGTAACCCGCCTTGTCCACGATGCCAAACTGTCGGAATATCAGCAATTTCAGTCTTTATACCTTGATTAAAGTACCAAAGCTTGCCGCTAACTTCGGTAACTAAATATGAATTGTCAGGCAAAAACTCTATACCCCAATACCCAGCACTATTCTCATCAAGTTTTTCTAACCTAAATTGTTCACCGGCAGCGCTGAATTGCCCATTTTTATGCACCACGGCTTTGTTCATCTGCTCAAGTTCTGACTGATACTTGGTTTCACGAATATAAATAACTAACGATCTGATCTCTTGTGCACTAAGACTGTTCCCCCAAGCCATCATATCAGTGTTAGCAACACCATTTTTAATCACGTTAAATATTTGCTCATCAGACTCACCATGGAGCCATTTATTATCGACTAAAGACTCCCCCAGGCCGCCTTGCATTTTATTGCCGTGACAACTCGCACAATTAGTTTTGTATAATGAATCTACTGAAGCTGAGGCGCTATAACTAAATAATAAATATAGAAAAAATAAACTGAAAAATGTTTTTAATAACTTGGTGGTATTCTGATGCGATAAGCTGTATTGCATAATTGAAGCCTCTTTGGCAATTGCACTAATTATATTCTTAAGCATAAATAATAGTGTCGATTATTAGTATTTTCATATAATAGCAGAGAAGTAATTTACAAAGAATGACAGTGGATAATATTTGAGAACACCAATAGTCAATTGTGATTAAAGTAAATGATCATTTGGATACTTTGCTGGCTTTATTTAAACCTGTTATTACCTTCTGTGGAGTTATAAAAAATATTAAAGGCAATTTAAGCCAAAACTTAAGATATGTTTATGGGGTTGGTTTAAGTTCAAAGTAGGCACTAGTAATTTTATAACTAATGACTACTGTGAACATTGGCTATATTTCAACGAACCTGACCTTGCAGACAGGCTTTTTATGGTTACAAAGAGACTGCTTTCATGTCAGAACGCTAAATATTACTAGTTATCGAACTCAGGGCGTGTTGTTATAAACTGTTTTAACCGCATACCCTTGATACTTCAATACAAAATCTTTCGCTTGAGCTAAAGTTTCAGGATATGGAACGCTATCACAGCCATTTTTAACGGGCCTAATTTTTTGAAATACAAAACCATGCTCGATAAGATACTCTACTTTTTTCCATTGTGAAGTATCTGATTTTTTAGGTGGCTTGAAATGACGACCAACACATATCGCAATACCATCACAAATAGGACAATCTATAGATTTGGGGTAATGGCATGGCTCAAGATTATATTGACGCATATTCGAAGTTCGGCAAGAACAACAAACATAGGATAAGGAATATTCAGGCCCTTTTTCTTTAACTTGAGGTTTAGGCAGGTCTCTATAACCTGCTTCCCTTCTGAGTTCCATTTTCTGATGCTTATCCATGTCAGATTACGCCTTATTTAGGATGAGTGTCCAGTTAAGTTCGATGCTCAGAAAACTCTGCAAATAGACAACATCCCCCTCATTTACATACTGAATAGTCCTACTAAAGCAAAAATAATCTTCCCTTTCTATGTTCGATTATTTTATACAGTAGTATGGGTGGCTTAATAATATAGTAGAATTTCTCTTTTAGAAAAAACAGCCACAAAAATTATTAAAAATCAAACCCAAAAACGCGTTCCTACGCGAAATCTGAGGCTATATCCCACTAAAAAATGACTTTTAAAGGCTGTATGAACTTAAATTTCATCTGTCCTTTTCCACTTTGGAGAAATTCTACAGCCTCAACGCCCAAATAATAGGCAAATATCAGTTGGTTAAAATAAGCGACGCAGGAGCAAAAACCAACTGTTATTTGTCCTGATTAATTTGCTTGTTAGCTTTCTGGTTGCTGATCCATGCATAGACTCTCTCATTAACTTCACGCATTATTGGAGAGCTACATGAGTTGGCATAGCTCAATATAGAAGGTTCTTCTTTTTGAAACCTAAGCATATGATCCATACCCTCAACAACATAGGTTTCTGTTTGGTTTGGGGATACTTCTGAAATTAAAAGTGTATCATCTGGATGGCACTGGAAATCCTTGCTACCTCCAATAGCTAGTATTGGATGCCCTGAATTTTTCAAGAATGACTTAACGTCATAGTTAAATGTCTCTCGATAAAACTTAGTGCTCACCCTAGAAAAAGAAACCCACATTCTCTTGGCTTTTGTTTTTTCTACCTTACGCCTGAGCTTTATCATGGTCTCTAATGGGGTTTTAGAATATAGAAATAATCGGGCTAATTTTCCTTTTAAACCTGTCATTTTATTTAAGTCACGATTAAGTACTTCGGCGTTTTTTACGCCATCTTCTTCAAAACTTCTTAAACTGGCACATAACATTATTATACCAGCAAGGTCATGCTTTTTCGATGCAACTTCAGGAGCTAAGACAGCGCCTTCACTGTGTCCTAGCAAGTAAATTTGTTTAGAATCTACATCGTCTGCTTGCTTGCTAATGTAGTCAATTGCAGCACAAGCATCTTCAACCATTTCAGATAAACCAGCAATTTTAAAACACCCCTCACTTTTTCCAATGCCCCTTTTGTCATATCGAAAAGAAGCGATTCCTTTTTCGGCTAAAAATTCTGCAATGTATTTAAAGATTTGAGTGTTAAAACCTGACATATTCCCATCTCGATCTTGCGCGCCACTACCATGAACCATGATGACACAGGGTAAAGATGAATCACCTTTAGGAACTGTAAGCGTACCTGAGAGGAGAATTTTATCCGATGGAAAATTTACTTCTGAATGCAAACCAAACTCCATTTGAAAGCTAACAATTTAATAGGAGGTAACTTGCCTCTTTTACAGCAAAAAAGTTTCTACCTTATTTATTTTATATATTAATAACAAATCTTTGCAGCCAACACCACTACTTACCTACAGATAAAAACAAGAATTTCGCTAATAGACGAAATGAGGCAAGTTGCCTCATTTCATGACTTGGTGGAAGCAAGTTACAACTGCATTTAAATACTCAGTTATGAAACTAAATTACGAATAGGAAGATGTAGCATCAATGTCCGCTTTAGGCCCTTTAAGCCTTTAGCTTTTAAATCACCAACGGCAACTTTGAGCATAAAGCGGAAGTAGGGGGGATCAAATTGCTAACTTGCAGCTAAGCACTAGAGATCTTTAAAATGGCATGTTGAACCTCAGCCATTGCGGCTGAAAAACCATTTCTTAAAACAAGTGAATACTGCTAGATACGTGTTGAGCTAATAGGCATCGTCGCAAACCATAATGCTTTACGTTTGAAAGAAGAAGCGTAAACCACAAGATTGCATTTTTGTTGTTTTCTTTAATAACGTATAATATCGAAAAATTTAGTGTGTTGAGAATTAGACAAACAATATGACCATACTTTCTATGATAGTAGCGCATGCCAATGATCGTGTTATTGGTAAGAATAATGATATGCCTTGGCACTTGCCGGCAGATTTAGCCTACTTTAAAAAAACTACATTTGGTAAACCCATTATTATGGGGCGTAAAACCTTTCAGTCGATTGGTAGAGCATTACCAGGACGTAAAAATATTGTGATTTCACGAGACAGTAATTTTAACTTTGCTGGGGTTGAAGTTGTCAACTCTGTAGAAGCGGCGTTAGCGTTAGTTAATGACTTTGAAGAGGTGATGGTTATTGGTGGCGGTGCAATATATCAGCATTGCTTAGCAGCAGCACAGCGATTATATATTACGCATATTAATGCTAACGTTGATGGCGATACATACTTTCCTGAATATGACTTAGCTATTTGGAAAAAAGTAGCGAGTGAAATTCGACCTAGCGATGAAAAAAATCAATATCAGCTGGATTTTGCAGTTTATGAAAAAGTGTCGGCTAATACTAAATAAAAAATAAGTTAATTTTTTACTCATTTTGTTCATACATAAATAGAGCAGTTAATAAATTGATCTAACTATAATATCAATTGAAATAAATAATCGAGCATTTTAAGGCGGTTTAAATCGTCAATAACTGCGTTGTTTTCAATCACACACGCCCGCTACTATTCTATAATATGCTCCTGTAATGCGCTAATGACTTACCATTATCGATGTAAGAATCGATCAAGCGCCTTGCTACTGGAAATTTATCCTCGTTTAAAATTGATCGATTCATTAAATCAATTGGTATAACACGCGCTGCATGGGCTAATTTTTATCGTTATAAAAAAAGAGCGCTTAGCACTCTTTTTTTATTTAGTTATTTGAAAAATATAATTTAAATTTTAAATTCTTGCACTGAATGTTGTAACTCTTCAGCTAAACGCGCAACTTCACTGCTCGACTCAGCTGTTTGTTTTGAACCTGCTGTCGTTTGTTCTGCAATTGCTACAATAGACTCTAAGTTTTCACTAATTTCATGGGCAACAACACTTTGCTCCTCTGCCGCTGTAGCAATTTGAGAGCTGCGATCAAACGCCTCATGCACGGCATGGGTGATAGTATCAAGTGCTTGTTCGGCTTGAACACTTTGTTCTACACAGTTAGTCGCCTGCTTTTTACCTGTTTCCATTACAGACACTGCTTTCTCTGCACCGCCTTGTAATACTTCAATCATGTTTTGAATTTCTTGAGTAGATTCTTGTGTTCTACTTGCTAGTGTTCTTACTTCATCGGCAACAACCGCAAAACCACGGCCTTGCTCACCAGCACGAGCCGCTTCAATAGCCGCATTTAGTGCTAATAAATTAGTTTGCTCTGCAATACCCCTAATAACATCAAGAATACTCCCAATAGACGCGCTATCTTGCTGTAATTTATTAATAACTTGTGAAGCCGACTCAACTTCGTTAGCCAACAATTCAATGGTTTGTCGATTTCGACCAGAAATCACCTTAACACGCTCAGCTTCGTCATCAGCTTGCTTAATTTCACCAAGCGCATCATTTGCACTTGATAAAACACTTTGTGCGGTACTGCTCATTTCTGTTGTTGCTGATGCTGCTTGCTCTACTTGAATACGCTGCTCTTCTATTGCAGTTGTACTTTGCGCTGTTACGGCAGAAGTTTGTTCTGCTGCTGTTGCTAGCTGAGTTGAACGACTAACAATACTTTGAATTAGCATACGTAGGCTTTCAATCAATAAATTACAATTGTGAGAAAGTTGTGCGAATTCGTCATTGCCACTTTCATCTAATTTACGTGACAAATCACCCGATGCTACAACATGAAGCATTTCATTTACGCGTCTTAGCGGACGAGTAATGCTGGTTAACGTAACCCAGGCAATAATGATGGCTAAAGCAATCGAAATAAAAGTGATTATGGACGTATTGCGGGTACCAGCAGATACTGATTTTTCAATTAATGCACTTGCTGTTATTGTTGTTTTATTTGCTAATTCAACTTGCTTATCTAATATTTCGTTTGCACTATAAATACCATCTTCAGCTAATTTTAAACTTGTAGTGGCGGCTGAAATCGCAGAGAGTTGGTTATTTTTGTTTGTGAAAATTTTTTTACTACCACTAATGTAAGCTTGAAGTGTTGAAAAACTATCGGTTAGGTCATCTGCAATATTTGGAGTTCCTTGCAGTTTTAGTTCACTGACTACATCTATGACTGATTTTTCAATGTCACTGAAGGTGTTTTCTATCTCATGACTTACTAAGGTAGCAGACTGCTGATCTTTTATTTCACGATACTCAAAAGATGAGCTCACAATGCTATTTAACAGCATTTCTAAACGCTCAGCTAAACTAACTGCACGTTGTAACTTAGTAGAGGCTAGGTCGTGATCACCAAGATCTAATAAAATAGTTGCGGTATCATCAGCACTTTCTTCTATAGCATCTATTTTTTCAGTCAGTGTAATATACTGTTCAATCGAGAATTTTCTATTATTGAGGACACTTTTTATTTCTTTGTCTAACTTATTATAAATGGGATCAATTTTATGTAAATTGCTCAGAAGAGTAGGTTCGTTTTGTACTATGATTTTCAGTTTATCTAAATGCTCTCTAAAATCGACAGTTTCATTATTAAAAGCTTTTTGATTTACTGCAAGTGGTTCTAATGAGGTTTGATAATACGCACGTAATGTAAGATTACCAATGCTCGTAAGATCCTTAGCTAATATATTGCTTTCTTTTAAAGTGGGTATGGCTAGCTCGTCTTGTTGCTTTGTGGCATCACTAATAGTATTTAAACTATTCCAAGATATTACACTAGTTAGAATGAGTAAAACTGAAATAATGGTAAAACCACCAATTATTTTCATTGCTACGGTTAATTTCATAGAGCCCACCAAGATATATATTAAGTCATTATTTGCTCGCACTTTAATTCGAAAATGGAAATGTGTTTGAGCGTTAATTATTATTAGACTACAAAGGAATGTAGGTTAAGTATTCAGGTTAGTATAACAAGCTAAATTACATTTTAAACTAATGGTATGCTTTATATTTAACTTTTATGTGATTGCTCAGTAAATATTTTTTTATCATGCCATCTGATCATTGTCATGTGTTGCCCCCAAACACAGCCAGTATCAAGCGCATAGAGGTTTTTAGCACTGCATTGGCCCATTAACGCCGCCCAATGACCAAATACCCAATTTGTTTTGTCGCTAAGGTGTTTAAACTTAAACCAAGGTGTTAATTCTTTCGGCGCATCAGCAGGAGCTTCTTTGCATTTAAAGTCTAAGCTACCGTCGGCGTTACAATAACGCATACGTGTAAGAGAGTTAATGGTAAATCTAAATTGTTCTAGTTCATCTTCTGCGTGCAGCCAATTCGATGGTTGTTCACCATACATGTTATTTAGCCAAGTGGTACTTGCTGAAGAAGTTAAGTGTTGATGTGCTATTTTTGCTTGCTGGAGTGCAATGGTTGGGGTCCATTGTGGTGATATGCCAGCATGACTCATGTAAGTTTCTTCATGAGGAAGTTTTTGAATCAGTGGTTGTTGAATTAGCCACTGCATTAATGCTGGAGCATCTGAAGCGGATAGCAGGCTTGCTAATAAATCTTGTTTTTTTACTTTTTTAATCCCCTGGTAAACAGCAAGTAAATGTAAGTCGTGGTTACCTAAAACTACTTTCGCATTATTACCTAACGACTTAATAAAACGTAATGTTTCAAGAGAGTTTGGACCGCGGGCAACAAGATCACCCGCGATGTAGAGCTGGTCACTATTATTGGAGAACCCAACCTGAGTGAGTAATGCATTTAGTTCGCTAAAGCAGCCTTGAATGTCACCGACGAAATAAATAGCCATTGTAGCTCACTAGTTCAGTATATTGGGTTTTGCCAATCGAAATGGTGGTATGTCAACTTGGATGAGTTCAGCTGAATGGGTTTGCATTTGATAGTGTCCTTGCATATTGCCTAAAGGAGACTTCAGTACGCAGCCACTCGAGTAAGTAAAGCTTTCGCCAGACTTAATATAAGGTTGTTGACCAATTACACCTTCACCTGCAACTGTGTTAGTTTCACCATTTGCATCAGAAATTAGCCAATACCGGCTAAGCAACTGCACGGTTTCAGCGCTATTGTTTTTCACCGTGATGGTATAGCTAAAAACAAATTGTTGATCTGCTTCGATAGACTGCTGTGCAATAAAGTTGGTAACAACATCTACGTCAATATCAGTTGAGTAAGCTACTTTTGTATTACGCATTTTCTAAATCTACTGGGTTGTCAGTAACGAAGTTAGCAAGCATAACAAAATCAGCTAATGCTAGGTTTTCAGGGCGTAGTCCAGGGTCTATGCCTAATTCAGTTAACTGTTCAGCAGAAATTAATTTTTTGAAACTGTTACGAATAGTTTTTCTGCGTTGATTAAAGGCAGCCAAACAAACTTTGTTAAGTGAATTAATATCTTTAACTGGGTTTTTGATGGTTTTATGCGGTATTAAACGCACGATAGCTGAATCAACCTTTGGCGCAGGTTTAAATGCTTCAGGGCCTATCTCCATTACAGGGATCACTTGGCACTGATATTGAGTCATAATCGATAAACGCCCGAACGCTTTGCTGTTTTCACCTGACGCCATACGCTCTACCACTTCTTTTTGCAGCATAAAGTGCATGTCTTTTACTTTGTCTTTAAAAGTAAGCAAGTGAAAGATTAAAGGTGTAGAAATATTGTATGGCAAGTTACCAAAAATACGTAATGGCTTGTCACTACTCGCTAATTGAGAAAAATCGAACTTTAGCGCATCTTCTTCATGAATAGTTAGCTTTGAAGCTAAAAAAGGATGATGACGAAGTCTATGGGCGAGATCTCTATCTAATTCAACAACATTAAGGTGACCAGCTCGCTCAATAACAGGCTCGGTAAGTGCGCCTAAACCAGGACCTATTTCAACTAAGTTTTCACCCGGCTCAGGGTTTATAGCATCAACAATGTCGCTAATAATTGCATCATTATGTAAAAAGTTTTGTCCAAAGCGCTTTTTTGCTTGATGACCTAAATGGGAGTTTTTGCTCATAGTGTATTTTGCTCTAATGCATCTTTTTCGTGATTATTCGCCAAGGTAATTGCAGTATTTAACGCTTCGTAAAAACTACCTGCATCTGCTTGGTCGGTGCCGGCTAAATCGAAAGCTGTACCATGATCTACTGATGTTCTAATAAATGGTAGGCCAAGGGTAATGTTTACCGAAGCGCCAAAACCTTTGTATTTAAGTACCGGTAAACCTTGATCATGAAACATGGTTAAAATTGCATCGGCGTTATTTAAATATTTTTCTTGGAATATAGTGTCAGCAGGTAAAGGCCCAATAAGATTCATGCCTTCTGCACGTAACTCTTCTAAAGCTGGGATCATTACATCTATTTCTTCACGTCCAAGGTGGCCGTCTTCACCCGCATGTGGATTAATACCACAAACATAAATTTTAGGATCGGCTATGCCAAACTTTTTGATTAAATCTTTATGTAATATTCGGGCTACTTTCTGCAGTCGTTCGTGGGTAATTGCTTTAGATACATAAGCTAAAGGAATATGTGTAGTCACCAACGCGACTCTTAAACCTTCTGTTGCCAGCATCATAACAACGTCAGAACAATTAGCTTCATGGGCAAAATATTCTGTATGGCCACTAAAGGCAATGCCCGCTTGATTAATTAAGCCTTTATGAACGGGGCCAGTAACGACAGCGTCGAATTCACCGGAAATATTTTTTTCACTTGCAATACGTAAAGTTTCTACAACATAGCGGCCATTATTAGGGTTTGCTACACCAGCTTCGCAAACATCTTCTAATGGCACGGGTAACACAACCAGTGTTCCAGCTTTATGCGGGGTTACTTCGTCATTGACGTTGTATTGCTTAATAGTAAGGGGCAAATTTAACAGCTTTGCCCTTGCAATTAATAGTTCAGGTGATGCAACCGCAACCATTTGAATTGGCCAATCTTGCTGTGCCACTTTTATCATCAGGTCTGGGCCAATGCCTGCAGGTTCACCTGGCGTTATTGCAATTCTTTTTAACACTACTTTTTACCTGTTTCTATAATTTCTATATAGGCTTCATCGCGTAGTTCTTTAATCCAACGCGCACCTTCCATACCAAACTTGCGATTATAAAGCAGTTGGTAAACACGGTTTTCATTCATTTGCTCTGTTGCATCTAACGTTCTACGACCCGTTAATTTAGCAATATGCCAACCAAATGATGAACGAAACGGCTTATGTACTTCATCAATATCTAAACTGGCCAGTGCCTCAGAAAATGCGGGGTCATATTTGCTTGGTTCTGACCAACCTAAATCACCACCACGAACAGAAGTAGGGCCTTCAGAATGTTCTTTAGCAAGTTCAGCAAAATCAGCTTCGCCAGCGTTTAATTGATCAACAAAGCTTTGTAATAAAGCTTCAGCTTTAGCTTCGCTAAGTATAATTGAAGGCTTAATTAATATATGGCTAGCTTTAACTTCTTCAATTTCGACAACTTGACGACCACGAACATCGACTAATTTAACAATACTAAACCCTAAGCCGGTTCGTATTGGACCAAATACACTGCCTTTTTCTTGACCTGCAACGATTTCAGAAAACAGTGTTGGCATTTCATTAATCGTTTTCCAACCTAAATCACCACCTTCAAGCGCGTTCGAACCACCTGACGATGTCATGGCTATATTGGTAAAGTCGCTACCGTTTTCTAATAACTCTAATACAGTCTCTGCACGTACTTTCGCAGCACTAATATCTGCTTGTTTAGGGTTGTTAGGAAATTCAATTAAAATATGCCCTAGGCGATATTCAACATCAGCGCTCGTTTGCTCTTTCATTACATCCATTAAATTGGTAATTTCTTGCGGAGAGATATAAATGCGACGACGTAAACTTGCGCGTCTTACTTCTCCTGAAATTAGCTCATTTCGAACACTTTCACGATATTTTTCGTAAACTAAGCCATCTGCTACAAGTGCTTGGCGGAATGATTCAAGCGATTGATTATTTTCTCTTGCTAAATTAGCTAAGGTTTCATCAAGTTGGGCATCACTTACTTGAACACCCATGCGTTCGCCCAGTTGAGCGATAATTGCATCGTTGATCAACTTATCCATGACTTGAATTCGTAATGCGCGATCAGACGGTAAGGTTTGGTTATTTTTCTTCGCTTGCAAAGTAATGGAGTTAATAAGATCTTTAACTTCAGATTCTAGCACTACACCACTGTTAACCACTGCAGCTACTCGGTCTAGCTCAACTTCTGCAGCTAAACTTTGCTTAGGCGCGCTTAAAATAAACATTGAGCTAAGAAGTATTAATTTAAATGAATTTTTCATGTAACGTAAATTTCTTTTTAATTAGTTATTGAGGAAGTAAGGGCGTTTATAGCCGAATATACTTGAATTAAACATATCTCCAACACTGTCGGAAGATTTAGTGCTATTTATGCCATTATATACAAATTGAATATTAAAACTGCTATCAAATGCATCGCGGTTTTCATTTATGTTAAGGCCATCGTCAATTTTAGAGTTTATGTTGCGATGATAGGTAAAACGAATTCCCCAACAACAACTACTATACTCAAGACCTGCATAGCTTTCTATACTGCGCTTGCCTTGTAAATCTTGTGTAAACCGACCAACAAGTTGCCAGCGCTGGGCTATTTTTACATTCGTTGCCAACGACATTTGTTCTAACGACTCTCCTGAGACATCACGAGCGTAGCGATGGTTCAATTGAATTGTTTGATTATTATCAAATAAATAATCTAATGTGGTTTGACTTTTATTGGTAACGCCTAAATCGGTGTTGTATTGAATGTCAGAACTAAATTGCCAATTGCGACTTAAATTTATAAAAACATCGGCGGCTAATGCTGATTTATCAACTAAAGAGTCTTGCTCAGATTGGTCAAAGTTACTTTCATTGAAATAAACAATACGCCCTAAGCTAAAGCGCAATACTTCATTGTTTTCAGCAGTGAGTAGTCGACTTGTTATACCCCAAGAAACCTGATTGGCTTGAGCTATTCGGTCGATTCCGCTGAAGCGTCGGTCACGGAATAAGCCGTTGTAGTCATCTTGTAACGTAGTGGTATCGTATATGCCAATGTTGCTTTGATCTTTTTCTGGTATGTATAGATATTGCAACTGTGGTTCAAGTGTTTGGTTATACTCACTATTAAATAAAGCTATTTTACGGTCGAAGTTAACACCACCGTGTAGCCTAACTTTCGGTAACGTTCGGCTAACATTTTTGTCTAATAAGCTATTGGTAGCCATATTTTTTTGGTTGTAATTTGTTTGTAGTACTTTGAGTTCTGAATTTAGAAACCATGCCGGTGTAACAATAGGGTAAAGTAAACCCGCTTCAGCATGGTATCTCTGCGCGGTAGGTTTGGTTGGATCTGAACTGTCAAAACTTGAAAACTCACCATAAAGATCAAAAATACCACCAAAGTCATCAAATGTTTGTTGGCGACTGGCTTCTATTTGGGGCAATGTTTTATAACTCAGTTGATGGTTACCTAATAACTCGAAATCTTGCATTTTTATGGTTGTTTGCCAGTTATCAGCAAAATAAGCCAATTCACCTATTTGATATAGGTATGCATCATTAGCGTTAAATTGGCTACTGCCTAAATCAACCAGGTAGTTATCATCACTTATGGTGGTGTAATCAACATGGGCTCTAAACCTTTCTGAAAAAGTGCCAATGTGTTGAATTCGGGCTAGGTAACGTGAATCATCGTTATTGTTTAGTTTGCTATCTTTATTAAGATATTCAATATCAATTTGGCCTGATTGTAAGCCTTCTAAATATCTGAACTCAGTAATTAATTGCGTTCCTCTCTCTGACATGTAACGCGGTGTAATGGTGGCGTCCATGTTTTCTGCGATGTTGACATAATAAGGAATTTCAACTTCTAAACCTGAGCTGTTCGAAGTACTGATTTTAGGGTAGAGCAAACCTGATTGGCGATCTTCACCAATAGGCATAGTTAAGTAAGGTAAATAAAAAACAGGCACATCAAAAAGACTAAAGCGAGCGTTGTATGCTTCTAATGATTTTTTATCGGAAGAAATAGTAATTTCACTGGCACGCATTTGCCAATCAGGCACGGGGTCATAACAAGTAGTAAAACTTGAGTCGACAAAACTCATTGTTTTACCCTTACCATCAATAGTTATCTCTTTAGCATGTCCGTGACCAGGAGAGCCATTTAACTGATAAGAAGTTGAGGTTAACGCGGTAGATTTTTTTAATTGGTTTATGTTCAATGTTTCGGCAAAAATATCTATGCCTTTGTTTTGAAAATGTATATCACCATTTGCGTTAACGCTTGATGTACTTCTATTTACTGACAATTCATCTGCAACTATTGATCTATCTTGGTTCAGTAAAGTAACACCACCGGTAAATGTTGCATATTCACCTTTTTTAATATTTGACGTTGAAGATAAAATGGTAAAACTGTCGTTTGATTGCATACCTGTGGTATCAGCAATATTTGCATAAAATGGAATTGGGCACTGACTAGCAATGTTTGTATTTATTTCCGAATCTTGCGCTTTACTATCGAAGGAAAACGAGATGAGACAAAAAAAAGGGATTTTATTTAAGGAAAAACGCATTTATTATCCGGGTAATTTACTTGAAAAATACAAAGCTTAGTTTCAATTCAGCATTTTAACGCTAAAGGCAATAATAATATAGCAATTTTCATTAGCCTGCGAATTAGTTATATTGGCACTATCATTTTTTAGAGATTTTTCTATTGAGTAATTTAAGAACTACAGCGTTAACGCATTGGCTTGAAAGTAAATTTTCAACGCAAAAAATAGACTTGTTGCCATTGACAGGTGATGCCGGCTTTCGACGTTATTTTCGCTTTACATACCAAAACGAAAGTTATATTGCTGTTGATGCACCCGTAGCATTATCAAATAACCAAGCATTTTTAACTGTTCAACAAATATTGCAAGATGTTGGTGTTAATGTGCCTACAATTATGCAGGCTGATCTTAAGTTAGGTTTTCTGTGTTTGAGTGATTTTGGTGACCTAGTATTAGCAGATAAATTATCTCAGGCTAATATGAATCAATATTATGCTAAAGCGATAGTTGAATTGAATAAAATGCTAACCTGTGCAACAGCATCGGTTGAAAATTTACCCCTGTATGATGAAAAGTTTATCTTTACAGAATTAGAGATATTTAATGAATGGCTACTCGAAAAGCATTTAGGTATATATTTATCTGCCGATGAAAAAGTAGTGTTGAAGCGCTGTTTTGATGAATTAGTTTCAGCCATTGTTGAACAGCCTAAAACATTTATGCACCGTGACTATCATAGTCGCAATATTATGCAGCTTAAGAATGATGAGCTGGGCATTATTGATTTTCAAGACGCGGTTAATGGGCCGGTTATCTATGATTTAGTATCATTATTAAGAGATTGTTACGTACGTTGGCCGAATAACCTAATCGCCCCCTTAATTGAACACTACCGCTTGCAAGTACAAAATTATTTCCCTAGTGAGACAATTACGAAAGAAAAATGGCAATATTGGTTTGATTTAACCGGATTGCAACGCCATATCAAAGCCAGTGGTATTTTTGCGCGCTTGTACCACCGAGATAATAAAGCAGGGTATTTGGGTGATATTCCACTTACTTTGAGCTACATACAAGATGTGAGCGCGCAATATGATAAACTCAGTTTTTTGCATGAGTTGGTGAGTAAGCGGGTAATACCGGCACTAACAAAATAACGGCATCTTGCTATTTTTTAATAAAATTTTGGATTTTTATTCATGAAAGCTATGATATTAGCAGCAGGGCGTGGTGAACGAATGCGTCCACTAACCGATAGCTGCCCTAAACCGTTATTAACAGTTAAAGGTGTGCCGTTAATAGAACATCATATTAAAAATTTGGTTGCGGCCGGTATTAAAGATATTGTAATTAACCATGCTTGGCTGGGTCAGAAAATTGTTGACTACCTTGGTAGTGGCGAGCAGTTCTCGGCCAATATAAGTTATAGCGAAGAGCCTGTTGCACTTGAAACGGCTGGTGGCATTATTAAAGCACTACCTATGCTAGCTGAACATGAAAAAGATATTTTTTTGGTGATTAACGGCGATATTTATTGTGACTTTAATCTCCAACAGTTACCCGCTTTGGCTGAAGCGTTTAATGGGCATTTGTTCTTGGTTAACAATCCAGAGCATAATCCTAATGGTGATTTTATAATGGCCGATGGTATATTGGCTAATCCGAAAAATAATAGTCAAGAAGCATATACTTTTAGTGGTATTGCCCTGTACAGAAAGCAATTTTTTCAGCAAGAACAACAAGGTGTTCAGCCTTTAGCGCCGATGTTAAGAGGGGCTGCTGAACAAGGTGAGATTTCAGCAAGTTTAATAACTAGCGCTTGGACAGATGTTGGCACACCGGAGCGTTTAGCTAAGCTAAACACTATTTAACCATTTTATATTTAATTAATGATTGAGTTTTACAATGCGAATTTGGGGTAAAGTTTTAGGTTTTATATTTGGCTTAATGCTGAGTAAAAATATTTTTGGTGCACTATTAGGTGCATGGCTTGGGCATAGGTTTGATAAAGGCGTTGGTCTAAACTTCAACTCTTTAGGTGGTGCTAAAAGTGATGCTGATCGTCAAGCTATTTTCTTTTACAGCAGCTTTTCAGTCATGGGGTATATTGCCAAAGCTAATGGGCAAGTAACACAGCATGAAATTGCCTTTGCTACCGCTTATATGGATAAGTTAGGGCTAAAGGGAGCAATGCGACAGCAAGCTCAAGATGCCTTTAGAGACGGAAAAACCACAGGGTTTCCTCTTACCGAACGTTTGAACGAGCTAAGATCTGTAGTAGGGAATCGCCAAGATTTGTTATTACTTTTTTTAGAAATTCAAATTCAAGTTGCATTTGCGGATGGAGACTTAGACCAAGATGAACGAGAAGCGCTACATCAAATTGCTCATGGCTTAGGGTATTCAGTACACGAATTAGATAAATTATTAGAGATGATTATCGCGGGTGCTAACTTTCATCAACAAGGGCAACGTGGAACAAACCAAGGTTTTGCACAATCTGGCAAACAGCTTGAAAATGCTTATAAAGTGCTTGGTGTTTCAGAGCAAGACAGCGCGGCAGACATTAAAAAAGCTTATCGTAAATTAATGTCGCAGCACCATCCTGATAAATTGGTGGCAAAAGGCTTACCACCTGAAATGATGGAAACAGCAAAACAAAAAGCGCAAGACATTCAAGCAGCTTATGAGTTAATTAATGCACAAAATAAATAAAACTCTTTGAGTTCATCAGCATATATTGCAGTAATTTCTACTTAAGAATAAACACCATAAATACGATGTAATTGCTTTTTTATGTGCTAAACAACATATCAGCGGCTTGCATGCTTAGTGGCAAGTCGCGTAAACTAATGCCGATTTTGATTTATATCTTGGATAGCACAAATGTTCATTTCAGTAACTAATAGGCGATTTATCGCAATCTGGCTTAGTGCCATATTGTTAGTATTGTCTGTGGCTGCTGCTGCACATAGTGTTGAACACGTAGATGATGGTGTTAAAAAACACTGTACGTTGTGTTTTCATCAACATCAATTCGATCAAGTACTACCGCAGCAAGATGCCAATCTTGACTTTAATAGTCAACAAGTAGAAACAAGCGAAACTGCTCAACCAATATTAACATTAGTTCATCAGGTTAATTACCTAAGCCGCGCACCACCAAAAAATCTTTAAAGCTAATTATTTAACAACTTTTTTAACATAGCCAACTTGCCAATTGAGTAAGTGGGTTGGTGTATTCGTATATAATTTATTTTAGAGATTTCCCAATGAAAAAATTTCAACTGGCTTCACGTGCTGTATCTAAAGATATTACTAGCCGTTTAACTACAATTTCTCCGAGCAAAGTTACAGCCGCTTTAATCATGTCTGGCGCTTTCCCATTACTTTCGTTCGCCGAAACACCTACAGTGTCTGACGTTAATGTTAGTGCTATTTTAGATGGTTATTATCAAAGTGAAGATCGCCTAATGGCTGAAAGGTCTAAAGGCTTTGGCATAGGCGAAACTGAGTTAGCAATTAGTGCCAACATCGATGATATGTTCTACGGTAAGCTTACAACTGTTTTTGAGTCACACGATGGCGAAAGCGAAGTTAATGTAGAAGAAGCATTTATACAGACGATGGCATTACCTAATGGTTTCAGTGTTCGAGCGGGCCGATTTCTATCTGATATTGGTTACTTAAATAATCAGCACCTTCATACTGACTCATTCACTAGCAGACCAAGTGCTTACCGTGCATTTTTAGGTAACCATTATTTCGATGACGGCTTAAGAGTAAGCTATATTGCGCCAACAGATTTATATTGGACTATGGGAGCTGAAGCATTTTCAGGTGATAGTTTACGTGCAGAAGATGAAACTGGTGAACGCGAGTTTGATAGCACAGGTGTTTATACCTTGTTTACAAAAATTGGTGGCGATATAGGCGTTGAAAGCTCATGGCAATTCGGCCTAAGTTATTTGCGTAATGAAAATGGTTTGTTAACTGCTGAAGATCATGACGAGCATGATGAACACGATGAAGAGCATGAAGAACATGACGAGCATGGTCACAGTCACTCTGCAGCCTATACAGGTAAAAATACCTTTGTTGCCGACTTTGTTTATAAGTGGGCGCCTAATGGTAACTATAAATATCAGCATCTAACACTTAGTGCTGAATATTTTAGAGTCAGCGACTTTATGGTGCCTGAACTAGATGAAGATCATTTAGATGATGATCATTTAGAAGAAGAGCACCATGAAGAAGGTAGTGGAAACGACTATCATCAAGCATGGTATGTTAGTGGTGTTTATCAATTTTCGCCAAATTGGTCTGCTGGATTAAGATACGGCAAACTAGATACTCAATTATTACATGAAGAACATTTTGATAAACAAACGCTTAAAGAAACTGAATTTAGCGTGGCATGGCACAATAGTCACTTCTCAACAGTGAGAGTTGAATTTAGCCATCAAAGTAATACTGGTTTTGAAAATGCTGATAATGACAACGTAATAACTTTACAATATGTAATGGCACTAGGAGCACATAATGCGCATCAATTTTAAACTACTTTTGAGTGGCGCTTTATTAACTTTGAGCCACAGTGCTTTCGCACAAATGAATATTTTTACGTGTGAACCAGAATATGCCGCCTTGGCAAAAGAATTGGCCCCTTCTGCGAAAATTTATTCTGCAACGACAGCGATGCAAGATCCACATCTTGTACAAGCACGTCCTAGCTTAATCGCTAAAATGCGCCAAGCTGATCTTGTCGTTTGTGCTGGCGCAGAGCTAGAGGTAGGTTGGTTGCCTATGTTACAAATGAAAGCAGCTAATTCTAAAGTACGAAATACTGATGAAGGTTTGTTTTTTGCCGCTGATCATGCAGAAACACTAGACAAAATGACAAATGTTGATCGCAGTATGGGTGATGTTCACCGTGCTGGAAATCCACATTTACATTTTTCACCAAAGCGTATGCTTGATATTGCAAAGGCACTTACCGATAAGTTAATTCAGCTAGATACAAAGCAAAGTGATTTGTATCAGCAGCAGTTATCAAGCTTTACGGCGAGATGGCAGTTAGCTATGAAAAAATGGCAGGAAAAATCGGCTCCGTTGAACGGCATGAAAGTTATTGCTTATCACTCAACGTTTCGTTATTTGTTTGCTTTCACTGGTATTGAGTCTGTTGCTGATTTAGAGCCTAAACCAGGGTTACCACCAACAAGTAGTCATCTTGCTCGCTTATTAAAGCAAGCCAATAGCGGTGATATTTCAGCTATTGTTTTGGCCTCTTATCAAGATCAACGTGGTGCAAAATGGTTAGCAGAAAAATCAAATTTACCTATTACAGTTCTACCTTTATCTGTAGGTGGCAATGAGCAGAGCAAAGATTTGTTCAGCCTTTATGACAGCGCGTTAGATTTATTAATCCAAATAAATAACACACAGAAAAGCTCGTGAAGACGATAGGTATTCTCTATGGATTATGAACTACTGACCATATTATTACCGGCACTTGCTGCCGGTATCTTAGTGCTTTCAACTCATGTTGTATTGGGTAAACAAGTTTTAAGACGTGGCATTATCTTTATAGACTTAGCGATAGCACAAATTGCCGCTTTAGGGGCAATTGTTGTACGTATGGATCATGATCTTGCTGAAATTGCTTATGCAACTGTTTGGGTACCTGGATTATTTGCTTTAGCTGGTGCAGGCATTATTGCTTTGTTAGCCAAGCACATGGCAGAAGAATTAGAAGCCATGATAGGTTGCTTCTATGTTTTATCAGCTGTAACGGCAATGTTGTTGCTGTCGAATGATCCACATGGTGGAGAATTACTTAAACAACTCATGTCGGGCCAAATCCTCTGGGTTAGTTGGCAGCAGTTATTATTACCCTCGATTGTTTACAGTGCTATTCTTGCATTAATACTATGTAAGCCTAAAGTGTTAGACGGAGCGTATTTCTATTTATTGTTCGCTATCGTAATAACATTATCGGTTGAGCTAGTTGGTGTTTATCTTGTTTTTAGTAGTTTGATATTACCCGCGCTTGCGATTAATAAGTTACAAGGTAAGCGAGTATTGTTTTGGGCATATGGTGTTGGTTTACTAGGTTATATATTAGGTTTGTACTTCTCAGCAAGCTTTGATTTACCAAGCGGTGCTGCCATAGTAGCCACTCTAGCTTTAAGTGCCATTGTGTTTAGGTTAGTAAATCGATTGGTTGTAAAAAGCCGCTAAGGTGATACGTTCAATAATAAAAAAGCCAGCATGTTAAGTGCTGGCTTTTTCAATTCTGAATATAGAAATAATATTTTAGCGAGCTAATTAGAAGCTATAAACTAACGTCATTGCTGTTTCAGTATTAAGGTTTTCTTTATCTTCATCAACGTCAGTATTGTAATCTACGGTAAAGCTAAACTTAAGTTGTAATGTTTCAAGTAACTTTGTAGCAATTGACGTTCTTGCTTTATAAGTACTGTTTGCATCAGACTTAGGTGCGTATTTAGCTACGAATAATTGCTTAAATAACACATGTTCATTTAATTCACGAGTATATAAAGCTTGTGCTTGAACAATAAAAGCGGTGTTTACTTCTTCAGGATCTGTATCAGTTGCACTTACCACATCGCGCTTAAAACCTGGACCAATATCAGCATCTAATGTTGTTTTTTCTGTTTCATACCAACGACGACCCCAACCAGCAGAGATTGAACTTTGGTTGTCAAAGCTACTAAAGCGGTCATCTTCATAAGAAGCATTACCGTAGATATAGTTAGGGCTTGCTTTATCAATTGTATAGTTAGTTTGACCGACTACAGTCCATTTTTGATCGCTAGTCTCAAAATGATCTTCGCCATTCTCATCTTCTTCTTCACTTTTCTTTACTAACAAGCCTAAATTTAAGGTTGATTTCCAAGCCGCTGCTTCATGAGTAAAGTCAAAACCTGCTTTAACATCTGCACTTTTTGTGTCACCAGTTTTAAAAAGCATGCCCAATTCTGCAGAGGCAGTATAGGGTGATTTAGCTTTTGGTGCAGTTGCTTCTTCTGCAGCAGCGATAAGTGGCATACAACAGATGGCAGCTGATAATAACTTATGATTCATTTTCTTCTTCCTTTCTTAAATGTAATGATAATTGTGGATAAGGGATTTCAATGCCGGCATCGTCGAGCGCAACTTTAATTTTTTCCAGTAAATCGCGATGCAATGGCCAGTAGTCGCCTGATGATACCCATGGACGAACAACAAAGTTCACTGAACTTTCGGCCAATTCTTGAACACCAATAACGACTTCTTTGTTCTTTAATACTAATTCATGCTCGTTAGTAATTTTTGTGAGTAATGCTTTAGTTTTTGCAAGATCTGCATCGTAACTTACACCAATAACTAAATCTAATCGGCGCTCAGGCTTAGTAGAAAAGTTAGTAATCGTGCTTGAGGTGATTTTTCCGTTTGGAATGATGACTGTTTTGTTATCGCCTGTTCTTAATTTTGTAGAAAAAACATGGATTTCTTCGACTATGCCTGTAACACCTGCAACATCAATAAAGTCACCACTTTTAAAAGGTTTTAATATAATAAGTAACACACCCGAAGCGAAATTAGATAAAGATCCTTGCAGTGCTAAGCCTATTGCCAAGCCAGCAGCACCAATAATAGCGACTAAAGATGTGGTGTTAAAACCTAAGTGGGAAATTGCTGCGATAATAACAATAATAAATAACGTACCGTAAAGTAAGCTACTTAAAAATGAGATTATAGTTTCATCCATGCCTCTAAGTCGCATGACTTTTACAACACCATCGCGAACCAAACTAGCAACAAGCTTACCGATGAAAACGATCGCCAAAGCAACGATTAATTTTACTGCAAAATCTATCAGCATTTGTTGATTTTCTATAAACCATTGTTGAATTGTGTCCATTACGTAACCTGAGAATTTTTATGATGGAGGATTATAATGAACCTTAATTGAAATATCATTACATTGTTCAAAAATTAGCGATATTGTACCGTCGTTTAGTGTTTATTTAACGTTTTGGCTTCAAAAACAAAAAATCCGATGAAATATTATCATCGGACTTTTAGATTAACTTGGCAAAATAAGAGTACTTTGCGCTAGTAAGTGTTTACACCTATCAGGCTGAGTACCACTTTATTGTTTAATTATTGCGTCTAATTTACCCGTTGAATACTGGATAAACATGTTATCTAAAGAAATTGGTTTAATGCCTGAGGCATGGCCAACACTGCCGAATGCTTCATAACGCGCTTTACAAATATCATACATAGCTTGTGTTGAAGCTTTTAAAAATTTACGCGGATCAAATTCGCTAGGATTTTGCGCTAAAAATCGGCGAACAGCACCCGTTGAAGCTAAACGTAAATCAGTGTCGATGTTAATTTTACGCACACCGTTTTTAATGCCTTCTTGGATTTGCTCAACCGGTACACCATAAGTTTCTGGTATTTTACCGCCAAACTCATTAATAACCGCTAACCAGTCTTGTGGTACAGAAGAAGAACCGTGCATAACTAAATGAGTATTTGGAATACGGTTATGAATCGCTTTAATGCGATCAATAGCAAGTATGTCGCCTGTAGGTGGGCGAGTGAATTTATAAGCACCATGCGATGTGCCACACGCAATTGCTAAAGCATCAACTTGTGTTTTTTGTACGAAGTCAGCCGCTTCTTCTGGATCTGTTAACATTTGATCCATGGTTAGTTTACCAACTGCGCCAATACCGTCTTCTTCACCGGCTTCACCTGTTTCAAGTGAGCCCAAACAGCCTAGCTCTCCTTCAACTGAAACACCACAAGCGTGTGCCATTTCAACCGTACGACGAGTCACATCAACGTTATACTCATAACTAGCAGGTGTTTTACCATCGTCCATTAGAGAGCCGTCCATCATAACTGATGAAAATCCTAATTGTATTGAACGTTGACAAACGCTAGGTGAAGTACCGTGATCTTGATGCATTACCACTGGAATATGTGGGAACTCTTCAATTGCCGCTAAGATTAAGTGACGCAAAAAAGGAGCACCAGCGTAAGCGCGTGCTCCGGCAGAACCCTGAAGTATTACGGGGCTATTAGTATCGTTAGCAGCAAGCATAATTGCTCTTACTTGCTCCAAATTATTAACGTTAAAAGCTGGAATACCGTAACCATTTTCGGCGGCATGATCTAACATTTGGCGCATAGAAACTAAAGCCATGAATTAACTCCTGAGATTGATGATAGTGACAAAATTGATTTCAAATTTGATTTTAATAAAGTTTCATTGTGAAACTTAATTCTTTCATGTCGTAATTATATCAGAAGAATTTGGTGCTTTGCACGAGAAAAAATTACGTGAAAGTACTTAAAAAATAGCAATATTTTACAATTGTTTGATTTGTTTTTTTATTACTAAAATAACAGGGGGATAAAGGGGTTTTTATCGAAGATTACAACAATATTTATGTAATTTTACTACGGAATGTCATTGGTAAATATAATTTATTTTTAGAATAATGTTTTGTTGATGAATAATAATATACAGACAGTTTTATTCAGCACCTGTAAAAAAAGTTATCATTCTACATTCGGTTTTTCTTTCATTGCTATTCATATCACTATTGCTCAGTGGTCTGCTTCCACATTACATTTATAGCTATACCTTTATATAAGTTTTTATCAAAGAGCTGTATGTTGAATGGTTACTTTTATTGAATAACATTAATGTACTTTTTCGGTTTGCTTTAGAAGTTGTAAAACTAAATTTACTTGTTTTTTTGCATAAAAAAATAGCAGTGTATTCCTACACTGCTATTTCGTTGGTTATTCGTCTTGTGTAATACTGACTTATTTTTTAGCGCGAGCTTCTAAAATTGCTACAGCGGGTAATTTTTTGCCTTCTAAGAATTCAAGGAAAGCACCACCACCTGTTGAAATGTAAGAAACTTTATCTGCAATATCATATTTATCTACCGCAGCTAAGGTGTCACCACCACCAGCAATTGAAAATGCTTTGCTGTCGGCAATTGCGCGAGCGATAGTTTCTGTGCCTTGACCAAATTGGTCAAATTCAAATACGCCAACCGGGCCATTCCATACAACAGTGCCAGCATTAGCGATAATCTCTGCTAAGGCTTTAGCGCTTTGTGGACCAATATCAAAGATCATATCTGAGTCAGCAACGTCATTCACATTTTTAAGCGTAGCAACGGCTGTTTCAGAAAACTCTTGGCCAACAACAACATCGCTTGGTACTGGGATAGAGCCGTTATTGTCGTTAGCTTGTTTGGTTAAACGCTTGGCTTCGTCAACTAGATCAGCTTCGAATAGCGATTTTCCTACATTATGGCCTTGTGCGGCAATAAACGTATTAGCAATACCACCACCAACCACTAATTGATCAACAATGCCTGCTAATGAATCAAGTACAGTAAGCTTAGTTGAAACCTTTGAACCGCCAACTATGGCAACTAATGGGCGTGCAGGGTTATCAAGTGCTTGTGATAAAGCCGATAATTCTCCCGCTAATAATGGCCCAGCACAGGCAATAGGTGCATACTTTGCAACACCGTGCGTACTGGCTTGTGCGCGATGAGCAGTACCAAATGCGTCCATAACGAAAATGTCACATAAAGCGGCTAGCTTTTTAGATAAGGTATCATCGTTATTTTTTTCACCTGTATTAAAGCGAATGTTTTCAAAAATAACTAACTCGCCAATATTTACGTCTATACCGTCAAGGTAACTTTTAGCTAAACGTACAGGTACATTTAGCGCAGCACTAAGATAGTCGGCCACCGGCTGTAATGAAAACTCTTTATTGTATTCGCCTTCAGTCGGGCGACCTAAATGTGACATTACCATCACTTTAGCACCGCCTTCTAAAGCGTGTCTAAGTGTAGGTAGGGCAGCTCTTAAACGAGCGTCTGACGTTATTTTGCCGTCTTTAACTGGCACGTTTAAGTCTTCACGAATAAGCACACGCTGATTGTTTAATGCTAAATCGGTCATTTTGATTACTGACATGTTTATTTCCTGTTGGTAAAGGTTTAACTGTTAAGTAAATAATAAATAAATTTTTGCTTTAGTCATAACGAACTAACCTGCTTTCGCCATAGTATAGGCCGTATCTAATAAACGGTTTGCAAATCCCCATTCGTTATCACACCAAATAAGTAATTTAACTAAACGTTTGTGACTAACACGGGTTTGATTACCATCGACTATGCTTGAATGTGGATCGTGATTAAAGTCTATCGAAACCAATGGTTCAGTGGTGTAACCTAGAATACCTGCTAAACCATTATTTTGAGCGTCGATAATTGCTTGATTGATTTGTGCGATAGTAGCGTCACTTGATAAGTTTAAACTCAAGTCCATAGCGGTTACATTGATAGTAGGTACTCGCACTGCAATTGCTTCAAAGCGGCCAGCAAATTTTGGTAATATCCGCTCAATACCTGCGGCTAGTTTAGTATCAACCGGAATTATTGATTGGCTTGCTGCGCGCGAACGGCGTAAGTCAGGGTGATAAGCATCAATCACTTGCTGGTCATGCATAGAAGAATGAATAGTGGTAATGGCACCACTTTCAACACCAAAAGCTTTATCGAGAACTTGAATAACAGGTACCACACAATTGGTGGTACAAGAGCCGTTGGAAACCACTTTTTCAGCAGGTGAAAGTAATTGATGATTGATGCCGTAAATAATAGTGGCATCTAAGTCTTGCGAACCAGGATGAGAAAAAAGCACTTTTTTTGCACCTTGGTTAATATGTACTTGGCCGTCGGCTTGACTGCCATATTGCCCCGTGCAATCAATAACGATATCAACGTTATGTTGTTGCCACGGTAAATCACTTAAATCGGCTTCATGGCTTAACGCTATTTCATCACCTGCAATAAATAATTTTCCTTCACTTTGTTGTACTGAAAATGAAAAACGTCCATGCGTAGAATCGTATTTTAATAAATGTGCTATACCTTCAGGCTCAGCAAGTTCATTTATAGCAACGAGTTTAAAATCGATAGTTCTGCCATGTTCATACAATGCACGAACAACATTTCTGCCGATTCTTCCAAATCCATTTATTGCTATATTAATTGACATAATATGGGATCTTATTAGGTAAATTACCTAGAAAAGGAAATAGCCAGTTAATAAGTTATTAACTGGCTATGTATAACGTTTGGCAATAATAAACGTGATTAGTTTAAGCTATTCACCGTTTTTACTACGTTTTCAACAGTAAAACCAAAGTGTTCAAGTAGTACATTACCTGGCGCTGATTCGCCAAAGGTTGTCATACCAACAACTTTGCCACTCAAGCCAACATATTTATACCAAAAATCAGTATGCGCAGCTTCAATAGCCACACGCTTAGTTACTGAGGTTGGCAGAATAGATTCTTTGTATTCATTGTCTTGAACATCAAAAATATTAGTTGATGGCATAGAAACAACACGAACCTTATCACCTAAACTTTCAGCCGCTTTTAACGCTAAAGCTACTTCAGAGCCTGTAGCAATTAAAATAACGTCTGGTGTACCAACACTGTCTTTTAAGATGTAGCCACCTTTAGCAATATCAGTAACTTGAGTACTAGTACGGCTTAATGCTGGTAAACCTTGGCGTGAGAAAATTAATGATGTTGGCGCTTTTTGGCGCTCAACAGCGTTTTTCCATGCTACCGCTGACTCGGTTGCGTCAGCAGGGCGCCATGTCACCATGTTTGGTGTTGTACGTAAGTTGGTTAGTTGCTCAATGGGTTGATGTGTTGGACCATCTTCACCTTGACCAATTGAATCGTGGGTATACACAAAAATGTTTTGAATGCCCATTAATGCCGACATACGTACAGCGTTACGTGCGTATTCCATAAACATCATGAACGTAGCGCCGTAGTTAATAAAACCACCGTGCAAGGAAATACCGTTCATAATGCCGCTCATACCAAATTCACGTACACCGTAAAAAATGTAGTTACCGGCAGCGTCATCTTGAATACCTTTTGAACCAGACCAAAGTGTTAAGTTCGAACCGGCTAAATCGGCTGAGCCACCTAATAATTCTGGTAACATGGCACCAAATACTTCAATCGTATTTTGTGATGCTTTACGAGAAGCAACATTCTCAGCTTTTTCCTGACATTCTTGAATGTAGGCATTGGCTTTTTCTTCAAACTCTGCTGGTAACTCACCATTAATTACACGACGTTCATACTCTGCAGCTAATTCAGGGTGAGCAGCTTGGTAAGCGGAAAACTTATCATTCCAACTTGCTTGTTCAGTAGCGCCTTTTTCTTTTTGATCCCATTCAGCATAAATATCAGCAGGGATTTCAAATGGTGCATGTGACCAAGCAAGTTTTTCGCGTGTTGCTGCTATTTCTTCATCACCTAAAGGTGCACCATGACAATCATGTGTACCTTCTTTATTCGGAGAGCCAAAACCGATAATGGTTTTACAGCAAATCATTGAAGGTTTATCAGTAACTGATTTAGCTTCTGCTATAGCTGTTGCAATAGCTTCAGCGCTATGACCGTCAACACTAACTACATGCCAGCCGTATGCAGCAAAGCGAGCAGGGGTGTCATCAGTAAACCAGCCTTCAACTTCACCATCAATTGAAATGCCGTTGTCATCCCAAAATGCAATTAACTTGCCTAAACCAAGTGTTCCAGCTAATGAACAGGCTTCATGCGAAATACCTTCCATTAAACAACCGTCACCTAAAAATACATAAGTGTTGTGATCAACAATATCGTGCCCATCGCGGTTAAATTGTGCCGCTAATGTTTTTTCAGCAATTGCCATACCTACCGCATTTGAAACACCTGCGCCTAATGGGCCAGTGGTAGTTTCAACACCAGGTGTGTAACCATACTCTGGGTGACCAGGGGTTTTTGAATGTAGTTGGCGGAAGTTTTTCAACTCACCAATTGGTAGATCATAACCCGTTAAATGCAATAATGAATATATAAGCATTGAACCGTGGCCATTTGATAATATAAAGCGGTCACGATCTGCCCACTGTGGATCTGTAGGGTTATGCTTTAGAAAGTCACGCCATAGAACTTCAGCGATATCTGCCATGCCCATAGGGGCTCCAGGGTGTCCTGATTTAGCTTTTTGCACGGCATCCATGCTTAAAACTCGAATTGCATTGGCCAGTTGTTGACGCGACGGCATAATTGCTCCAATTATTGTAAGATTTGATGGGATATAATTGCACTTATTTTCACCTAGAGTGCCCCTTGACTGCAAATTTAATTAGCACTTTTCTGGCATTATTTTCAACTAAGTTATATTTATCGTCATTTACATGTGAAATGACCTGATTTAATTAATAAAATAATAACTGTTCATTTAATGGCGAAAATTTGGAAGCTTGCGAATAGATCTACGTTGTTATTAGTATTATCTTCATAAAAAACAAATATTGTTCAATTAATGAGCTTTTAGTTGAATATCTATATGAGTTGCTTTAATGTTAATGCGTTGTATTAATAATAATTAAAAAAAATACTACATAACACAGGATTAAAGAATGAATAGGTCGTCGTCAAGCGGAATTAAGCTGACTACGGTAATATTAGCGGTATTAATATTAGCAGTATCAGCTGTGTTGAGTTCAGGCTCAGCATCAGACGACAAGGAAGTTACAACAGAACAAAACAATTAAGAGCTTATCAATTAGCTCACTAAAACTACAAGCCTCGCATTGCGGGGCTTTTTTATGTACAGGATGTACGGTATGTCACGATCACATGGACGTGAAAGAGTGACATAAAACGATAATTATTGATCGTTTAAATATAATTCAATACTACTTATAAAAACAATTACTGGCGTCCCCTACAGGAATCGAACCTGTATCTAAGACTTAGGAGGTCCTCGTTCTATCCATTGAACTAAGGGGACTAAGCGCAAGTAATTTCATCACCAATACCCAGTATTAACTCACCTGAGTAATAAAGTGTTGCTTAAAGCCCAAGTATGCTACAACTTTTTTATTTATTTGTATTCAAAAAATTAATAAAATGAACATTAACAGAGGTTTAATTAATATAAATCGCATTAATTAATCCTCTTAGTTCATGAAATTCCAAACTTGATTGTTAGTATCTTACGGCTAAGTCATTTATTTGAATATTGTCTAGAATATGTTGCTCGGTCGTTGTTGCATGAGCACTATCTTGGCTAACAGAAGTAACAATAACTTTATAAGGACTAATATTAAACCCTGTATATGAGCGATTGTCATCACTCACAAAATTACTAAAGTGCAGTAAAGAAAACTCATCCCCTACTTGAACACCATGCCTTTTACCTAAGTTAAAAGTAATTGAATTGCCCTGAACTTGCACAATCCTTCCTTGTGTTGGCTGGCACATCATACTTTCATCGATGTCTTGCACCATATCATCCAAAGACATATTAATTTTTTGGCCATATTCACTTTGCCAAAAATTATGGCTAGTTACGTCAATATTCTTACGCTTGTCAAATGACCATGGGGCAGAATTTAAGTAATGTTTATCGAAAATTCTTTCGCCTGTCGTACCATCATGAACATAAAGTGAGATATTGAATTGTCTTTGGTAGATGTTACTTTGCCAAAACTGCCATTCATTGTTTTCATTGTCTGCCATCGAAAGATCTTGAATCTCAGAAAATAAAACATATTGGCTGTTTGACATGTTAGCTAACGACATAGCTAAGTTTTTTAAACTCTGTGTTTGTAAGCTTTGGTTATAGCGTGAAAATTCTGTTTTACTTTGTAAGGCAAGTTTGGTGTCTAAATAAATTCCTTTAAGTTTTATTTTGTTTGCTAACTTTTTAATCAAGGTTTTATCAATTGCGTAAATGTTGCCAATACTCGCTTGTTCACGATGCAGTATATTACTGCGAGTGAGCAACATAGATTTTTTATAGTCAGCAGCAAAGCATTTTTTTTCTTGTGGGAAAATATCAGCTCGAATAGTCACAGTAACAATATCATCGTTATAGCTTTCACTAATTAACTCTAATGAATTAACACTGCCACTAGCTCGAATACTGATTTGATCTTGGGTGAGTAGGCCATTAACAACTTGTTGTACACTTGACACTGAAGCACCTGCTACCAATAAAGCTTTTTTTAATGCATTCTGCACGGCTTGAGTTTTAGCCGATTTGTTATCACCATTTCTTATATTCGCAACACCTTGCGATTCGTACCATTGTCCAAAGCTAACGCTAGTATATAAAGCAAAACATAGGGTAATTAAACTTAAGCGCATAAATGTCTCTTTAAATAGGAAAACAATTTCTTTATTTAAATTATGCACTTTTTGTGCCCATTAATACGCTAACTATTAAGCTAAGTTATATATAAATTTAATACCGGAAGAACAAGTTATTATTAAACCAGTTTTGTCTATCCTATATTCATTCATTTAGTCGTACTTTTTTAGCACAAGAGCTAAATGCTTAATTACTTTTTCTGCCTATTGATTAAGGTAAGTTATGTTTTAATTATAATATTGGCGCGGATCATGCTTTCATATTTATATTAATTTTATGATATTTGCATTAATTGGGGATAGCTCAATGAAAAACTGGCTTATAGCTCTACTAATACCAACGCTTATGGCGTGCACTGCTAAGACCAAAAATAATGATTTTTATGGTACAAAGTACACAGAGAAAAAGGAAATTGACAGTTATTCGCTACCTCGCCATGCGATTAACGATGTAGTTAAAGGGCTTGCCTACCAAATGCTAGAAAGTAGCTCATTTGTTAGTCCTAAAACCCCAATTGCAGTGGCATCTTTTGTAGATTTAAAAAATTTAGAGTCAACAAATTGGCTAGGTAATCAACTATCTGAAAGCTTTGTACATGAGATGCAACGACATGGCATGGTGGTTATAGATTTTAAAACTACCGGGCATATTCGCGTTACTGAAGAGGGCGATTATGTATTTAGCCGAGATTGGAAAGAGTTACCTGAACGACAAATAATTGACTATGTAGTTACTGGCACCATGATGCAGCAAGAATCTGGCGTATTAGTGAATGCTAGAATGATTGGTATGCAGTCACGCGTTGTTGTTGCAACAGCGCAATCTTTTATTCCGGCTTGGGTCGTTGGCGATGACTTTAAAAATGATGAAAATGTGCAAATTAAAGACGGCATGATCTTACGAGATAGTACTATGCTAGCTGACGATGCTCGTGCAATTGCTATACAAAAGTAAAGCACACTTGTCTAAAATAACAATAGCGAAGGTGAATATGAATACGTTACGCAATAATATCGCAGTTTTATTATGTGCTATAGTTTTGAGCGCATGTTCTACGGTGTTTGATCGACATGTTGAATGGCAAAACGTAAAGCCAGAGCAATTTCCAGTGTTAACAGCTATAGGTCAAGCACCTATAAGCTTGCAAAAATCAACAGATAAAACACAACGTATGTTAATGGCAATGAAAGCATCAAAAATCGCTGCTTATGCTGAGTTAGCCGAACAAGTTTATGGTCAAAGTATTGATGGCAAAACAACAATGTCGAATCTAGTTGTTGAAAACCAACAATTAAAAGCATCGGTGCAAGGTATTATTCGAGGTGCAAAAGTAGTTAAAAGTTACCCTGTTGGTGACAGTTACACAACGGAGTTAAGTTTAGACTTTAAAGATGTATACGAAATATATAATGCTTCTGCTAATCGTCAAAAAATTAGAAATATTAAGTATTATTAAAACCGTAAATTAATGTCGTAAACTAATATCGTAAAAATTCACTATAAAAAAACCAGCGAAAGCTGGTTTTTTTATAGTGAATTTTTAGCTTAAAATCTTTTATATCTGAACTTGAATCATTCAAGGTTATTAATTATTCAACCTGAATAGTTAAATACTAAGCTTTAATACCTAGGCTACTAAGTCCGCCTGAGGTTTTTCCTTTACTGTCATAGGTCATTGATGACTTATTGTGGTTTTCTAGTAACGAGGTTTTCATCCGCTCAACCGATAACTGTGATTGATGAATAATAAGGCCATTAATTTGGTTTTGCTTTTTACAGCGGACTAAAGATGCTTCAATATCGGCTAATTCTGAGTCGAAATTACCCGCTAACTTTTCTTGCTTGAAGTCAAAACTTTGTCCTATCGCATTGTCAATTTCTTGTATCGCGATAAGTAAATTATTTTTATCTGCGGTAATACTAATAAGTGCGTTAGGGTTTTGTTGTTGAAGTATTTCTTTCTCTGTATTTAATAACGTTTCTAGCTGCAGTAATTGTGATAACTGTTGAGAAACCAATTGCTGAGGTGTTATTTTTTCAGACACTTATTTACTCCATAAATTTAACGTACATGTTAGGTTAAATTTAGTTAAGTTCAAATTCAAAGCTAGCAATACTTGCTGCTAATTTTTCAGGATTAACTTTATAATCACCAGAAGCAATAGCATTTTTTAATTCAGCAATTTTTTTCTGATTTAGTACCGGTGATTCAGCTGCTTTTTTCTGCAACTCAGTCATCTGTTTTGCTTGCGCTGTAATAGACACCGAATCGCGAGGTGACAACTTTACTTGTTGCGATGCATTAGCATTTTCGCTAACTTGCTGTTTGGTTTGTACTTGTTGCTTTACTTGATTGGTGTTATTCAAGTTGTTGATATTAATAGCCATTATTGTATCCTACTTACAACAGTTATTGGTTTCTAACCTTTTATCGGCAAAATAGCAGAAAACTTAAGCAATTATTATAAATTAATTACCACTTGGTTAATAGCACTAACTTGACCTTGAACTATTCGCCCAGATTGTTTATTTCGTACTGCTATAATTTCACCTAAACTACCGTCATTTAATGCCACGCCAGCAGACTTAATTTCGAAGCTTTTAGATTTAGCAATAATATTAACCGGTGCATCTTTGCAAACAAAGCAAGTGTTTTTATTGGTTATAATACTGCCTTTAGATAAATTTCTTTTAATACGAGCACCGGTAACTAACTTAGCATCAGTCATCACTGTTCCGCGTATTTGGCTAGAGTCTTTAAATATAACTTCCATATTACTTTGATTAAGTAAAGTGCCTTTATTTACCCGCATGCGAGTCACCAAAACAGGCACTATTGTTTGAATTCTCACCGGAATATATAAATACCAAGAATCTTCGTCGGCACAAACAATTTTAACATTTACGTTTCTACCGTTATGGTTTTCAGGTATATTTGCCGTTAATGGTAGCAAACATGATTGCAATGAAATTCTGGGATCTATTTCAGATACTTCAACATTCAGCTTTCCTTGAGCAGGTATAGTTACGTTGCTTTCGACATGTTTTTTGATGAAGTTATAAATATATTCGCGATCAAATGTCATGGCTGAGCTAGTACTAACTATAGCGAAGTATATAAAGGGTATTGTTAAAAATATCTTAAATTGGCTCATAAATTCTTATTAACTGCTAGGGAAATGAAAATACTCGTCTACGCTTAATTTAGTTAACTCTATTTAAATTAACATGCAAAACGTCAAAGAATTTACGTTCTGCCTAGACAGTAGTCGTTTTAATGTTTGTACAATCAAGAATCGTGCCTTTGTTAGTTACATGGGCATATCAAAGAGGTTTCTTATGACAGGTATATTAGACTCAGTTAATCAGCGCACTCAATTAGTAGGTCAAAATAGATTAGAGCTGCTGCTATTTAAACTTATAGGTCGCCAACGCTTTGGTATTAACGTATTTAAAGTACGTGAAGTTATGCCATGCCCAAGATTGACGTTATTACCCAAACAAGACAAATATATTAAAGGGGTGGCGCATATTCGTGGTCAAACTATTTCGGTAATCGATTTAAGCAAAGCAACTGGTGGTCCTGAGATTGTTCAAACTGAGACTAGCTTTGTTATTATTGCCGAGTATAACCGTAGTGTGCAGGGTTTTCTTGTTGCAGGTGTTGAGCGTATTGTAACCCTTAGTTGGAAAGACATGATGCCACCGCCTGAAGGCGCTGGTAAGTCTAGTTACTTAACTGCGGTAACTGAAATTGACAACGAAATGGTGTCGATTCTTGATGTTGAAAAAATTCTAAATGAAATTAGTCCCATCTCGACTAATCTAAGTGAAGGTATTGCTGATTCTAGTGTTGGTGAAAAAATTGGTGAACGAGTTATCATGATTGCCGATGACTCTTCTGTAGCCCGAAATCAAGTTAAACGCTCGCTTGAACCCCTGGGGCTAACAATGCTGCTGGCAAAAAATGGCCAAGATGCATTAGAGCAATTAAGGCTAATTGCCGACGAGTGTCAGAATTGTATCACTGAAAAGGTGGCATTACTGATTTCTGATATCGAGATGCCAGAGATGGACGGTTACACATTAACATCTGAAGTTAAAAACAATGACAGATTAAAAGCAATGCCAGTTATATTACATACCTCGTTAAGTGGTGTTTTCAATAATGCTATGGTTGAAAAGGTAGGAGCTGAAGACTTTATCCCTAAATTTCATCCCGATGAGCTAGCTACAGCAGTTAAAAGGTGGTTAAAACATGATGAAGTTTCTTAAAATGTATTTACAGCTTTCTATTGAAGCGGGTTATTGCGAGTGGTAATTAATGAGATAGATAATAAAAGCTATGATCAGTTTCGTAGCTTTTTAGAGCAACAATGTGGCATCGTGTTAGGCGAAAATAAACAGTACTTGGTCAAAAGCCGACTAACACCTCTATTGCTAAAGTTTGACATTAGCTCATTATCAGCATTAGTTACGCAAACCCTTAACCCGGTAAATCGGCAATTAAGGGCGGCAGTTATTGACGCTATGACAACGAATGAAACGTTATGGTTTAGAGACGAATACCCATTTGAACTGCTAAAAAAACGTATTTTGGCAGAATTTAAAAATCAACGAACACCTTTAAGAATTTGGTCAGCAGCTAGCTCATCGGGACAAGAGCCCTATTCAATTGCTATGGCTATTTATGAATTTCAACAAAGTAATCCGGGGGCATTTCCTGGCGGTGTTCAAATTATTGGCACTGACATCTCCAACACTATGTTAGAACAATGCAAATATGCTCATTATGACAATTTAGCGTTGTCTAGAGGCTTATCAGCTGAGCGGAAAAGAAAGTTTTTTGAGACGAGCGAAAACGGCATGTTAAAGCTTAAAGATGTGATTAAAAACATGGTGAGTTTTCGTCAGCTGAACTTGTTAAATAGCTACAGTATAATGGGACGTTTTGATCTTGTGTTTTGTCGTAACGTATTGATTTACTTCTCACCTGAATTAAAATCAAAAATTATCTCTCAAATTCATGGCACTTTAAATAATGGCCGATATTTATTTTTAGGTGCCTCGGAATCACTTTCAGGTATCAGCCAAGATTTTAATATGCTCCGCTGTAGTCCAGGTATTATTTACCAAAAAAAGTAACCTCTCTGAATCTCTGGCATAAATCTTGAATAAATACCTTCATTCATATGGAGGTATTTTTTATGGCTATTAGTTTTGAAAAAGCATTTGGCATTTACCCGCAAAGTATACAGGTGAGTGCAGAACGCGCGGAGATTATTGCTGGCAATATTGCCAATGCCGATACACCCGGCTACAAAGCCAAAGGATTGGACTTCAAAGCCGCATTAGCGCAAGCAGCCTCAAAGCAACAAACGGGGATGACTCGTACTAACGAAAAACATTTTGATGTTCGTATGGAACTCAATAATGGTGTGGGTTTTCGCGTACCTGATCAAGCTGATACCGGTGACGGTAATAACGTAGATGTACAAGTGGAACGAAACTTGTATCTAGAAAACTCTATGAAATATCAAGCAAGCCTACAATTTCTGAACGGAAGTATTAAAGGCTTGAGAAAAGCAATTACTGGAGGGCAATAAAAATGAGCCTATTTAATGTATTTTCTATTTCTGGTTCTGGCATGAGCGCACAGTCTGTTCGCTTAAATACCACAGCGAGTAATATTGCTAATGCTGATAGTGTCAGCAGTAGTGTCGATCAAACATATCGTGCACGCCACCCAGTTTTTGCCGCCCAGATGCAAAAAGCTGCCGCCGGACAGAATGAGTCAGTAGGTGTGCAGGTACTTGGTGTTGTTGAAAGCAATAAGCCACTTAATGTTGAATATGCCCCTGACCATCCAATGGCTGACGGTGAAGGTTATATTTACAAGCCGAACGTCAATGTTATCGAAGAAATGACCAATATGATTTCTGCGTCTCGTTCATACCAAACCAATGTGCAAATAGCGGAGTCAGCAAAAAGTATGCTAACTAAAACGCTTGCACTTGGTCAACGCTAAGGTTAAATAGGAATTAACATGGAAACTGTATCTGGCTCTAGCCCATTAGACAATATTCGTTGGCAGCAAGACACATCAACTCCTGAGGCTGATGAAAATAGAGGTATGCTAACGCAAGCAGATTTCTTCGCGCTGCTTACCCAAGAATTGTCAAATCAAGATCCGACCAAGCCGGTTGAAAACAATGAGATGATTTCTCAGATGACCGCTTTCTCAACCACAGATGGCGTAACACAGTTAAACGACCAATTTACCAGCTTTGCAGCTTCGATGTCGTCTAGTCAAGCATTGCAAGCTTCATCACTTGTCGGACGCAGCGTGCTCGTTGAAGACAACGTGTTTGGTATGGAAGAAGGTCAATCAGTAAAAGGTAAATTGGTAACCGACCAACCAGCAAGTAATGTCAACATTTATGTAGAGAATGTTGCCGGTGAAATTATACAAACCGTGCCGGTAGGTAGTGTTGCATCGGGTGAATTTACTTTCACTTGGGATGGACAAGGATCAGATGGTGAGCCTGCACCAGAGGGGGCATATCGTTTTCGTGTTGCCGGCTTAGTTGAAGGTAACGCATCAGAATTGCAAGCGATGACTTATCGTAAAGTCGACAGTGTCACTTTGGCCGGTAGCGGTGGAAGTATTTTATTAAACCTTAATGGTGGTAGCACCATGAAACTTTCAGATGTAGTTGAAGTTTCTCAAGGTTAAGCAATCATTTTTTATATGAGGTGAAATTATGTCATTTAATGTAGCGTTGAGCGGATTAAACGCAGCTCAGAAAGATTTGGATGTAACATCCAACAACATAGCCAATGTAAACACCACCGGCTTTAAAGAATCACGTGCAGAATTCGTTGACGTTTACGCGGCTTCGCTTTTATCTTCGAGTAAAACAAAAGTTGGTGACGGTGTTTTGACAGCAGAAGTTGCACAACAGTTTTCACAAGGTAGTATAAAATTTACTGAAAACTCTTTAGATTTAGCGATTACGGGAAACGGTTTTTTTGCTACGGTTCCTGAGCTAAACAGTTTAGAAACCTCATATACACGTGCTGGCCAATTTAAGCTAAACCAAGATAACTTTATTGTAAACTCGCAAGGTGGTTATTTACTTGGTTTCCCTGTAAATGCTGACGGTACTTCTGCTTCAGTAAGTTTAAGTACTGCTGAACCCATTCGTATACCAACGGCTTCAGGTGCACCACAAAAGTCATCAGAAGTTGATATTAGAATGAACTTGCCGGCAGGCGATAGTTATATTTCTTCTGCGCCAGGTAACTTTGACCCAGAAGATCCATTAACGTTTAACCATTCAACATCGGTAACAATCTTCGATTCATTAGGTGATAGCCATGTAATGACCTATTACTTTATTAAAGATGATCCAAGTGTAAACCCAAATGAATGGATGCTTTTCGCCTCGGTAGATGGCAGTCCTATTGATTTGGTTGACCCAGCCGCTGATGGTAATACTAACCCTGTTGGTGGAGCCGTATCAGGCCCATTATCTGCAGGTGGCGGCTTAACGGGTGCTAGATTAATATTTGATTCTTCGGGTGATTTTCAATCTCAAGTACCTGCAGATGCTTTCGGCGGTATTACGACTGTTGACTTTTCTAACCATTTGCCTAACGGTGCAGACACCTCACAAACGGTTCAAATTGATTTTAACCTAGACCCACTAGGCCCGAATCCAAACGAACCTACGCAGTTTGCCTCTAACTTTGAGGTTACATCATTACAGCAAGATGGTTTAGCTGTTGGTCGTTTAACCGGTATAGATATTGGTACTGACGGGTTAGTTAGAGCAACTTATAGTAATGGTACTTCTGAACCATTATCGAGAATTGCCATGGTAAACTTTGCCAATGAGCAAGGCTTAAAACAGGTGGGTAGTACGGCTTGGAAAGAAAGTATTACTTCAGGTGAAGCATTAGCAGGCGAGGGTGGTTCAGGTACTTTTGGTACCATAAACTCTTCAGCTTTAGAGCAATCTAATGTTAACTTAACCTCAGAATTGATTGACTTGATTTCAGCGCAGCGTAATTTCCAAGCAAACTCGCGAGCACTAGAAGTAGATAATCAATTAAACCAAACGATTTTACAGATTCGTTAATTAGAAGCTATTTAAGCGCCTAACTAGCTTAGTTTAATTAGAGCGCTTGTTAGTTAACTCGTGTGCTGAGTTCGAATATAAAAACCAGATAATCTTACCGAGATATCTGGTTTTTTAATGCCCATATCTTGGTTGAATTATTAGACAATAGAACTGTCATTAGTATGAAAAAGTCGTTCATTATAATAATCAAATAGTGAGTGCTATATGCGATAGCTCTTAGTGCTTACTATTTATTGACGGTAAAACTTAGCTTAAATAAAGCATAATATTATAAGTACACAAGCCAGGTTATTATCAGTATTTTAATTAATCGCTTTATTCCATCTTTCTGATTTAAATATTTTTTAGCCGCTTTGTTTATATTTTTCTCTGTACGAACTTGACATAAATTCCATTTTTTATTTGTAACCCAATAGCATCATTTTCGTATCTGGCACTTTATTTGCAACAGTTCAAATATTATAACTATTATTGGGTGAACTTTATTATGGATAAGATGCTATATATCGCCATGAGCGGTGCGAAGCAGAATATGCAAGCCTTATCAGTCACTGCTAATAATCTCGCTAACGCCAAAACAACAGGCTTTAAAGCTGATTTAGCGAATGCTAGAGCAATGCAAGCTTTCGGCGAAGGCTTGCCTACTCGCGTGTTTTCTATGACCGAACGAGCAGGCCAAAACTTTGACAGTGGCGCTTTACTTACCACAGGTCGAGATCTCGATATTGCCATTAAAGGGGCAGGATGGTTAACCGTTCAAACTAAAGACGGCAGCGAAGCTTACACCCGTAATGGTCAATTAAAGTTAAATGAAAATGGTGCATTAGAAACGTCAAATGGTGAGTTAGTCATTGGTGACACGGGACCAATTTTTTTACCGCTACCAGTAAATAATATCAATATAGCCGGTGACGGAACCATTATGGTTCAGCCAGAAGGTGCTCCTGCTTCTGTACAAGAAGAAGTCGCACGTTTGAAGCTAGTGAACCCCGACAGCCGTTTGTTAGAAAAAGGTAACGACGGTCTATTTCGCCGAAAAGACGGCAACAATGAACCGGCTGATATCACGGTATCAGTAGCCAATGGTTCGTTAGAATCAAGTAACGTAAATCCGATCAGTGAAATGACCGATATGATCGCACTGCAACGTCAATTTGAAATGCAGTTAAAAATGATGAAAACCGCTGAAGAAGTTGACTCAAGTGCATCTTCATTATTACGAACGTTCTAAATAAATTTTTTCGAGGTGATGTATGAACCCAGCATTATGGATTAGTAAAACTGGCTTAGATGCGCAAACAAAAGAAATTGCTGTTATCTCGCATAACTTAGCCAATGCGAGCACGGTAGGCTTTAAAAAGAGCCGAGCAGTATTTGAAGATTTACTGTATCAAAATATCAATCAACCTGGTGGACGTTCAGCACAAGACACTGAAATGCCATCTGGATTAATGCTAGGTGCCGGTACCAAAGTTGTAGCCACACAAAAAATTCATACCCAAGGCGACATGCTTAATACCGACAATGCCCTAGATTTAATGATCCAAGGCGAAGGTATGTTTGAGATTTTAATGCCAGATGGCTCGTCTGCCTATTCGCGTAATGGCCAATTTACCATGGACGAAGAAGGTAACATTGTAACACCAGGCGCAGGCTACTTATTACAACCTCAAGTTACGGTTCCTGAAGATGCCTTGAGTATTATTGTTTCACAAGATGGTGAAGTTTCCGTTACCTTGCAAGGCCAAGCTGAACCAGCGGTTATCGGGCAAATTAATACCATTAATTTTATTAACCCAACGGGTTTAGAGCCAATTGGCCAGAACTTGTATGTTGAAACCGCTGTTAGTGGTGCGCCTCAAGAGGGTGTTCCGGGCTTAGAAGGTTACGGGTTAATCGTACAAGGCGCTTTGGAAACATCAAACGTTAATACCACTGAAGAGCTGGTAAACTTGATTGAAAGTCAGCGTGTTTATGAAATGAACTCTAAAGTTATTTCTGCTGTTGATCAAATGCTTAGCTACATTAATCAACAATTATAAAAGTTGAGGAAGGTATCATGAACGGCAAAAAAAATTCGATAGTATTTACCTTATTAAAGGTCAGTATAGTTACTTTACTTTTCACTGGTTGTGCTAGCACCGAACAGGCAAGAACATTACCAGATGATCCTGATTTTGCGCCTATTTTGCCTGAAATGGAAGATGAGCCTTTAGTGCCAACAGGCTCACTTTTTAAACTCAATTATATTAATAATATATATTCAGACTCCAAAGCACATAGAGTTGGCGACATTATTTCTGTCATTTTGAGTGAAAGCACTCAATCACAAAAAAGTGCTAAAACTGAGTTAACTAAAGAAAACAGTGCATCGTTAAACCCTATTACAGGATTTGGTGGCGCAGCCGTAAACTTTAATAACAAGGCGATACAGTTTGGCTATGATCAATCGTCAGACTTTTCTGGTGATGCTAAAGCTAATCAAGGAAACAGTTTATCTGGCAATATTTCTGTGCATGTTTTACGCGTGCTACCTAACGGAAACCTGATGATTCGTGGCGAAAAGTGGATGTCGTTAAATAATGGTGATGAGTTTATACGCTTAACCGGTATTGTTCGCTCACAAGACATTAGCTCAAGTAATACTGTTACCTCAAGTAAAGTCGCTAATGCTCGTATCGAGTATGCTGGCACTGGAACTTTTGCAGATGTACAAGAACAAGGCTGGTTGTCTAAGTTTTTTAGTAGCTCTTGGTGGCCTCTTTAGAGGGAAATATGATGAAAAAGTATTTATATAGTTTCATTTGTTTGAGTGTGTTTTTGTTCGTATCTGAAGCAAGTGCTCAGCGTATAAAAGACCTAGCAGATGTAGCGGGTGTAAGAAGCAACCAACTTATTGGTTATGGTTTAGTGGTAGGTTTACCTGGCACAGGTGAACAAAGCCCTTTTACAGAACAAAGCTTTAAAACCATGTTAAGTAACTTCGGTATTACTATGCCGGCCAACTTAAAGCCTAAAATTAAAAATGTTGCAGCCGTAGCTGTACATGCTGAATTACCTGCGTTTTCAAAACCGGGTCAAAAAATTGATGTAACAGTTTCTTCAATGGGCAGCGCACAAAGCTTGCGTGGCGGTACGTTAATTCAAACCATATTAATGGGATTAGATGGTAATGCTTATGCAGTAGCTCAAGGTAGCTTAATTGTGAGTGGTTTAGGTGCTGAAGGGTTAGATGGGTCAAAAGTGATTGCAAATACCCCTACGGTAGGGCGAATTGCCAATGGTGCTATGGTGGAACGAGAAGTACTTTCACCATTTACTTCGGGCGATCATATAACCTTTAATCTTCATAATGCTGATTTTACTACGGCTAAACGACTTTCAGATACTATAAATAATTTAATCTCTGGTTCTGCTCGCGCAATTGATGCGACGTCTGTAAGAGTAACTGCGCCTAGAGATGCGGCCGACAGAGTGAGCTTTTTAGCCACATTAGAAAACTTAGAGTTTGAACCGGGCTCACCGTCGGCAAAAATTATTGTTAACTCGCGTACGGGTACCATTGTTATTGGCGCAGATGTGCGTTTACTGCCTGCGGCAATAACACATGGTGGCATTACAGTCACCATTAATGAGATTGAAGGAGTTTCGCAACCTAACGCATTTTCTGAGGGAGAAACGGTAGCAACAAATCAATCAATTATTGATGTTAAGCAAGACGACTCTCGCATGTTTGTTTTCGATCCCGGTGTTACTTTGGATGCATTAGTACGAGCAATAAACCAAGTAGGTGCTGGTCCTGGTGATGTTATGGCGATACTAGAAGCACTAGACCAAGCAGGTGCACTTCGGGGAAATTTGATCATTATATAATGATCAAGAGAGCCTAATTATGACAACACGTATTGCAGATGCACAAAACTTCTTAGACATTAATGGTTTAAACTCTATTCGCCAAGATGCGAAAACGGGTGATAGCGCCGGTAAAAAAGAAGCATTAGAGCAAGCTGCAAAACAGTTTGAAGCTATTTTTATGCAAATGTTAATGAAAAGCATGCGTAAAGCACAAGCCGTATTAGAAGCAGACAGCCCACTTAACTCCGAATCAACTAAGTTTTATCGTGACATGCACGATCAACAAATGTCGCTTGAGCTTTCTAATAATGGTGCGTTAGGGCTTGCACCCTTAATTGTTCGCCAACTTGGTGGCGACACTGAAAACTTTACGCCGCATACCATTTTACGTAGTGACGGTAACCTTGATAGCAGAGGCAGTGTTCGCATTAGCGAGCCTTCACTGATAAGTGCTAATAGCTTAGTCAAAGATTCGTCAGCGGATCAGGATCCTAGTAAAGATCGTCAAACTAATGGCTCTATTGCCGCCCAAGCCGCAAATATGCTGCAAAGCCCTACATTTACAGAGCCTAAAGATTTTGTAAGTGCCTTAACCGCAGATGCAAAACGTGTTCAAGACAAAATTAATGTTCCTTTTGAAGTGGTCATTGCACAGGCCGCACTTGAAACCGGTTGGGGCCAAAAAATTATCAAAACCAATACCGGTGAAAGTTCAAATAACTTATTTAACATTAAAGCCGATAGCCGTTGGACTGGCGAGAAAGTTCATAAAGAAACCTTAGAGTTTGAAGATGGCGCTATGGTGAAAAAACGTGAACCGTTTAGGGTTTACGAATCAATCGGTCAAAGTGTTAACGATTACCTAAATTTATTAACAAAAAGTGAACGCTATCAAGGTGCTTTAGAAAAATCTACAGATGTGGAGCAATTTTTGCATAACCTACAGAGTGCTGGTTATGCTACCGACCCCAATTACGCTAAAAAAATCTTGGGAACACTTCGGACAGTAACTGGCTTATTAAATAAATAAGAACACCGCTAATTTCACTGTTGAAATTAAGGTTACTGTAGGAGTTTAGGTCATGTCGATTAATCTGTATCAAACTGGTGTAAGTGGTTTACTGTCCGCGCAGCAACAGTTAGCGACTACAGGGAATAACATTGCTAACGTTAATACTGAAGGCTATACCCGCCAACGCACCGAGCAAGGCGCAGCGGTAGGAAACTATAACGGTGGTAACTTTGTTGGCTCTGGTACGTATGTTCAAGATATAACTCGCCTATATGATCAATTCTCTTATAAAGAACAATTACTCAATAAAAGTAATTTGGGTAATGCTGATTCGATTAGTTTAGACCTTAACCAATTAAACGAAATAATGTCATTTTCTAGTGAAGCAATTGACGGCTCAATTCAGCGTTTTTATCAAGCGGTTAATAGCATAGCAGACAATCCAAATGATATTGGCTTACGCAACATCGCTCTGAGCCAAGCCAATGTTTTAGCACAAGACTTTAACAGCATAAGCAATAATTTAGATCAACTTGAAAAATCAACAAACGGCGAAATAGAAGAAATGGCGAGTAAAATATCGCAAATTTCGCTCGACTTAGCAAAAATTAATGAACAGATATTACAGAACAAAGATATCAGCCAAACGGGTCAGCCGAATGACTTACTAGATAAACGAGATCAACTCGTAAATGAGTTAGGTGAATACACCTCAGTTAGTACTATTGAAGATACTCACGGCGTAATGACCGTGATGATCGGCAACGGCGCGACCTTAGTTGCTGGCATTACACCGTTAACAGTCAGTGTAGAAGCGGGCATCTCAGACCCATTACAAACCAGATTACAGTTAAATAGTCGCAATGGTAAAGTAGCACTTGATGCCTCAAAACTCGGTGGTGCTATTGCCGCTAAAATCGAATATCGCGATGAACATATTACTCAAGCACGCAGCGAACTTAATCGTCTTGCAATGGCGGTTTCGCAAACATTAAATCAATCGCAAGCACAAGGTTTGGACTTAAATGAAGAGCAAGGTCTAGATATTTTTACCGACATCAACAGCACATTGCTGCAAACTTCAAGAGTGTTATCTTCTTCAAAAAATTCAGGCAGCGTGGAAGCCGGTATCAACATTACCGATGTTTCTTTAGTGCCAACCAATGAATTCAGCGTTAAATACGACGGCAGTGATTACATCATGACGAATACTCGTGATGGCTCTACAACAACCTTGGTAGAAACAACACCGGGAGTTTATCCAACAGAATTTGGCTTTGAGTTTATCGTTAACTCAGGCACGCCAAACGCGAATGATAGTTTTACGCTGCGTCCTACAGAAAATAGCGCAGCTTTAATGAAAGTAACCCTTAATGATCCCAAAGGCATAGCAGCAAGCTCTGCTATTGAAGTACAAGCAGATGATAATAATGTTAGTAATGGCTCAGTAAGTATCGTTAATGTTACCGACCCAGAAGTCGCCCGTTCTTTTACCGATACTGTAAATGCAGATTTAACTGTCGATGTTTATGAAAGTGCACCAGGTGTTTTTGACTATCGAGTTTTTAATGCAGCAACGCCACCACCTGCAGCAACAATAGCTAGCGGTAGCTTCGCGGCAGGCTCAACAGCTGTGGTTGACATGCCTCCATCACCAGCAACCGCAGCTTTTCAAATTGAAATAGCAGGTTTACCGGTAGGACAAGGCGCGTTAGCCCGTGAAAAGTTTACTATTTCAGATGCTTTTGGCTCAGGTAACGCTAGCAATGCAACATTGATGGCAGCAACACAAGAAGAACAAATTCTTGGTGGCGGTAAACAAACCTTTAGCCAAGCATTAGCCACGGCTACTGCTCAAGTTGGTTCAAGTGCCAGTTCAGCTGAGCTAGTTGCTGATACCGCTCAGGCCTTATTTACTCAAGCTTATAACCGTAATCAATCTAATTCTGGGGTAAACCTTGATGAAGAAGCGGCAAACCTTTTGAAGTACCAACAAGCTTACCAAGCGTCGTCACAGATAATTTCAGTGGCAAATACTATATTCGACACTTTATTAGCGGTCTCTAGATAGGAGTTATTATGCGTGTTTCTACAGCACAGTTTTATAATCAAAGCGGCATGCGAATGTCTAATCAACAAAGTAGCGTTAATGACCAAATGAGCAACCTTTCGTCTGGCAAGCGAGTTGAAACTGCGAAAGACGACGCCATGGCATATAGCACGTTAGCGGGATATAAAAATGATTTAGCCAATATTGAAAAGTACCAACGAAACATAACTCAAGTTGAAAATCACAATAGTTTAATCGATACCTCGTTAGCAAATGCTGAAGGTATTATGAATGAACTAAAAGATTTAATGATACAAGCCAACAATGGCGTGTATTCAGCCGATGATCTTGCATCAATCGACCAACAGGCGAGTCAAAGTTTGCAACAAATTCTTGACATTGCGAACACTAAAGATGAAACCGGTGGTTACGTTTTTGCGGGTTATCAAATTGACGATGCCCCTTTTGTTTTACAAACAGATAACTCGGTTGATTATCGTGGTGACAATGGTGTTAGAGAATTACAAATAGCAAAAAATGTCTCAATGGCGAGTAATCAAAGTGGTGAGCATGTTTTTCAAAAAGTGCCTAATGCTATTGGTGACTTTTCAGCGACATACAATACGAATAACTCAGGTATAGGTGTTGAACGCGCGGTAGTCGCCGATGCAAGTGTTTATGATAGCACTGCTAACCCAGCCAACTTTACTTTTGAGTTTATTTCGGCAACTGAGCTCACTATTACCGATGGCGCCTCTAACGTTACTTCTATTACCGGCTACACACCAGGGCAAACCATTGCCTTTAACGGTATAGAAGTAAAGCTAAACGGCAATCCATTGCCGGGTGATAAATTCACATTAAAACCTGAGCAAGATATAAGTGTTTTTGACAATATTAAATCAGCTATAGATTGGATTGCTAATAAAGCAAGCGCTGGCGATGACCCACAAGTACAGGTTGATTTTAATCAAATTATTGAGCAATTAAGCGACTCAATGAACTACTTAACGTCGCGTCGAGCAGAGTCAGGTATTAATTTACAAGTTATAGATCGTCAAAAAAGTAATCATTTAGATACTGAACTCTATTTGTCGTCAGGTCGTTCGTCTATTGAAGATTTAGATTTTGCCAAGGCAATATCTGTATTTGAACAGTCGCAAGTCGCGCTACAAGCCGCACAGCAAACCTTTACTCAGGTACAGGGGTTAAATTTATTTAATTATATTCGATAAAAATTTGTGTTTTTTCTGTTTATATTGAGGATATATATCGAGTTGGTTAATTTTGGTACAGATGTTGCTTTTATCTAATCAGTAAAACTTAAAATTGGCGTTATAAGGGGTAATCCTTAATCGCAAAACTGGCTGTTAAGGCCAATGAAGTCCAAATACATTGCATTAGTTGTTTTAGTAATAAATTCGCAATTAAAGGTATGGGCTGAAATAAACAGTGTTGGAAGTTTGAATAAATCAACTAACGCAAAACAATGTAAAAGATAAATTAAATTTCTAGGAGTCTATCATGGCCTTATCAGTAGTAACTAACACGTCATCATTGAATGCTCAACGTAACTTAACTAAGTCTGGTAATGGTTTAGCAGTTTCAATGGAACGTTTATCATCAGGTATGCGTATTAATAGTGCTAAAGATGATGCGGCAGGTTTGCAAATATCAAATCGCTTAACCTCGCAAATTAACGGTTTAGGTGTTGCTCAACGTAACGCGAACGACGGTATTTCAATGGCACAAACTGCTGAAGGTGCTATGCAAGCCTCAACAGAAATATTGCAACGTATGCGTGATTTAGCATTGCAAGCGGCGAATGGGTCAAACTCAGCAGTCGACCGTGAATCACTGCAAAAAGAAGTTTCAGCATTGCAAACAGAACTAACTAGGATTGCCGATACAACTAAGTTTGGTGATCAAACCTTGCTTGATGGGACCTTCGGTACAAAAAGTTTCCAGGTTGGTGCTAATGCTAATGAAATAATTGATATGACCTTATCAAGTATTAAAGCATCTGACTTAGGAGCTGTATCTGGGCAAAGTTTAGCTATTACTGGTTTTGATAATACTGTTGTTGGTGCTACAACTGAGACTTTATCTTTTGCTGTTACAACAGCGTCTGGTACCAATACTGTTACTTTTGATATTGCTGTAGGGCAAGGTACTGACGATTTAATTGATGCAGTAAACGATAACGTAGGCGCTTTAGGTATTCGTGCTATCACAGATGGTTCAGGCTCAATTACTTTTTCATCAACTAATGAAGTAACTGCAGTTACTGCAAGTAGTAGTGTTGCAGGCGATGCTGGCATTTTTAATACTACTCCTGGTGCAGGTACATTAGGTGGTGCGGACACAGCAACAGGTGGTACAGCTGTAAATGCCATTAATGTTAGTGGTGCAACTGGCGCTGGCGCCCAATCTGCACTTGAGTCAATTGATGCTGCATTAAAACAAATTGATGAACAACGAGCTGACTTGGGTGCACTTCAAAACCGATTTGGTTATACCATTAGTAACCTTGCTAACATTCAAGAAAATGTTTCAGCATCGCGTAGCCGCATTCAAGATACTGACTTTGCGGTAGAAACCGCTAATTTAACCAAAAACCAAATACTACAACAAGCAGGCACATCAATTTTAGCGCAGGCTAACCAAATACCTCAAGCAGCAATTAGTCTACTTGGTGGTTAATATATTTAGCTCACTACTAAGCCATTACTTTTAAGTAATGGCTTTTTTGTTTTTAAATGTAAAAATGAAGTGTTTTTTCCATGACACGAAATTAAATCAGTCTTGATGGCATTAACTTTATTTAAAAATTTTAAACTAATTAAACTTTCTACGAAGAACTAAAATACTAATTTGATAGTCTAATGGAAAGTACTAATAGAAAGTACTAATGCCAATTGAGGGCTTTGTCTAATAAAACGAAATGACAGTTCTTTATATCTATACATATTGTTTTTAACCATTTTAATTTACCTTGCCACCTAATTTCGCTTAAATCAGTATAATTTAAGGTTAGTTTGAGGCTAGCTTAAGTTATTGATGTAAAATGTTTTTTTTGTTTTATTTTGACCTTTTTTAGATTTTTTCATAAAAAGATTAAAGTAATATTATGGTCTGCCGTTAAAGTAATTAGCACGGGGCCTAATCAATAAAATTAACGCTCCGAAGTTTAAAATTAACAATATATTATTTTGTACTTAGGAGTTCTATCATGGCTTTATCAGTAATTACTAACACTTCATCATTGAATGCACAACGTAACTTGTCTAACTCAAGTAATAACTTAGCTACTTCAATGGAACGTTTATCATCAGGTATGCGCATTAACAGTGCTAAAGATGATGCGGCTGGTCTACAAATTTCGAACCGTTTAACATCACAAATTAATGGTTTAGGTGTTGCTCAACGTAATGCTAACGACGGTATTTCAATGGCGCAAACTGCTGAAGGTGCAATGCAAGCATCTACAGACATTTTACAACGTATGCGTGATTTAGCACTACAAGCGGCTAACGGTTCAAACTCAGCAGCCGATCGTGATGCATTGCAAAAAGAAGTGACCTCATTAAACACAGAATTAACACGAATTGCGGATACTACTAGCTTTGGTGACCAAAAATTATTAGATGGTACTTTTACCGCTAAAAGTTTCCAAGTTGGTGCTAACGCTAATGAAACAATCGATTTGAGTTTATCAAGTATTAAAGCGACTGATTTAGGTACTGTATCTGGTCAAAGTCTTACTCTAGCGAGTTTTGATAATACTGTTGTAGGTGCTGCTGCTGAAACACTAACCTTTGAAGTTGCAACTGCATCGGGTACTAGCTCGGTATCTTTCGACATTGGTGTTGGTCAAGGTACAGATGACTTAATTGATGCAGTAAATGAGAATGTAGGTGGTTTAGGTGTTCGTGCTATTTCTGATGGTTCAGGTTCAATTACTTTTACCTCAACAAATGAAGTAACAGCTGTTACTGCAAGTAGTAGTGTTGCAGGCGATGCCGGTATTTTTCTTACTGCTGGTAGCACAGGCACTCTAGGCGGCGCAGACACTGCGACTGGTGGTACATCTGTAAATTCAATTAACATTAGTGGCTCAGATGGTACTGGGGCACAAACTGCACTTGCTTCAATCGATGCAGCTTTAAAGCAAATTGATGAGCAACGTTCAGACTTGGGTGCGCTTCAGAACAGATTTGGCTACACGATTAGTAACCTTGCTAACATCCAAGAAAATGTTTCAGCGTCACGTAGTCGTATACAAGATACTGACTTTGCAGTAGAAACAGCTAACTTGACTAAAAACCAAATATTGCAACAAGCAGGTACGTCAATATTGTCACAAGCTAACCAGTTACCACAAGCCGCATTAAGCTTGTTAGGTTAAGCCTCTAAGTGACACTAACATAAGTACTATGTTAGTAGCATAAACTAAGGAAGGGGCATAATACCTCTTCCTTTTTGTGTTTTTATAGTTAATGAAGTTTGCACCTTAAACAGTATTGATAATCGTAATTAAATTAATGCTTTAAGGTGATAAGGGAGTCAAATATGATTTTAGCTAACACCACCGATAGTAGTATTAATGCCAATAATTCATCAACAGTTGAATTAGTTAATGGCAATACTGAACGTACAACTTCAGAAAATAAAAGTGTTGATAACTTGCAAAAAAATGCCACAACTATAGGCACTTCCATTGCAGAAGAACAAAAATCCGTGAGTACCAGTGAAACGAATAAAGCGGAGAAAATGACATCTGAACAATTAAATAAAGTGGCGCAGCAATTGCAAGATTTTATGGGTGAAATGAACAGAAGTTTAGAGTTTATTGTCGATGAAGATTCAGGTCGAGATGTTATTAAAGTACTAGACAAGGACACTGGCGATTTAATTAAGCAGTATCCGTCAGAAGAAGTTTTGTCTATTATCTCAAAACTATCGAATGCTTCAGGTAGTTTAATTGATACAGAAATTTAGTCTCTATTAAAATATAAACTAAAACATAAATTTAAACGTAGATTAAAAGTGGTTATTTATTAGGTATACTGTTAACTAGCGCTTACAGCAACATATTTGGTGAAATTATGGTAGATATAGCATTTACAGGTATAGGTTCAGGTCTTCAGGTAACTGAGATTGTTGATGCGATTGTTGGCGCTGAACGTGCGCCATTTGAAAATCGACTAGTTACTAGACAAGCAGCAATAACAACTGATATTTCTGCTGTTGGCTCTTTAAAAGGCGCCCTAGAAGCTGTTGCTGACTCTATTGAAAATTTAGCCAGCGCAGATAAATATCAACAACGAGTTACCAGTGGCTCTGATAATTTTATTTCACTCAGTAGTAATAAAAATGCTGAAGTTGGTAGCTATTCAATTAATGTAGATAAAATCGCCACCTCTCATAAATTAGTTTCAGATGCATTTGTAAGTAGTGAAGCTGTCGGCGAAGGGGTTATGACTTTTACGTCAGGTAGCGAGAGCTTTGATATTAGTGTATCGGATACTGCCACGCTTAATGACATTCGTAACTCGATAAACGACAGTATTGAAAATACATCTATTTCAGCCACAATTATTACTGACGATAATGGTCAACATCTTGTTTTAACAAGTAAAGAAACAGGCCTTGCGAATGAAATAAGGGTATCTGTTGCTGAAGTAGCCCAGCCGGGCGATCTATTTGGTCCTAATAATACAGACAAAGTTGGCCTGTCGCGTTTAGCTTACGACACGGGTGCGTTAAACTTATCTGAGATACGTGAAGCAGAAGATGCCCAAATAACTATTGATGGTACGTTAGTTGTTAGTAGTAGTACTAATGAATTTGTCGATGCTATTGATGGAATAACCATTACTGCTACGCAGGTACATGACGTGGATGATGCGCCAAGCATTGCTACCACGAGTGAAAATAATAGTAATATAAAGCTAGGTTTAGAAGAGTTCGTCAATAGTTATAATGCGCTGGTTGACCTGAGCAAACAGCTCGGTCAGTCTGGCGAAAGTGCGGCAGGCCCACTAGCTGGTGACTCGCTTTTACGTGGTGTTATGAGTAAACTACGTCAAGAATTAAGTAGCTCTTTTTCAAGTGTAGGTGGTGAAAGCTTAACCTTAAACCAGTTAGGAGTGCGCTCAGATCGCTATGGTAAATTTGAACTAGATACTGATGATTTAGACGAACAAATAGCATTAAATGTTGATGCAGTGCAAAACTTTTTTGTAGGTACAGATGAAGTTCCAGGTTTTGCCGCCTCGCTTAAAACACTCACTGAATTTTACACAGAATCTGACGGTATTATTCAAGGGCGAATAGACAGTAAAAACAGTCAACTTTCAAAACTAGATGATGAAAGAGAAGCTTTTACCAGAAGAATAGATGCTTTAGAAGCTCGGCTTTATTCGCAGTATAACGCGATGGATTTATTGGTTGCGAATTTAAATGCGACTAGCAGTTACTTGCAGCAGCAGCTTGATAACTTACCAAGTGTAGTTAGAGAGTCTAACTAAGTAAAAAATTAAAGCCACTGAGTCACCCTATAATAATGGCGACTTAATAAAAAATCGTTTTAACGCTTAAGTTAAAACGATTTTTTTATTTTAGCCGAATGGCTTTTACTATATGAATAGTTTTAAGCTTTATTTGGTTTTAACTTCTTGTGCAGACAATCGGGGGGGATTAAAATTGGGTAAGTAATAAGTGCTATAGTTTTTGGTATAAATTGATAGCTTTTCTGTTTTTCTTTAGCTGTAAAATTTCTGATTTTGCTGAACGTTGAGTACTATTTACTTTGTTAACAAGTTGGTTGTCGAGGTTGGCTAATGTTTGAAGTTTTAGCGCATGTAATTGCAACTCTTCAGCAGTAAAACTTTCAAATAACTGATATATACTTTTTTCTCTTTGAGCGATTAAACTCAACAAGTTTGCTGTTTCAGGTGATGTTTCATCCGCTGTGTTATTTAATGCTAATTTGGCACTTTCATCTTCAATACCTGAGGTATCTAAAAGCGTTAACAGCAGTTCAGATACTTCAATAACTTCGTCTATAATTTCAACTGCGGATAACGCCACTAAAAGCTTACCTTGTCTTGATTATCAAGTGGAATATTATCCCAACCTGACTTAATTGGAATTAATATTTGTGCTATTTCATTAAGTTTATCAATGTCGTTATCTATACTAGCTGCCAGTAATTGCTCTGAGCAATAAAGATAGATAGAGGCTAAGTTATTAGATATTTCGCCACCTTGTTTAAAATCAAGCGAAGACTCTAGTACGCCAATAATAGCAATAGCGTTTGATAGTTCAGCACCTTTTTTTGCGTAATCTTTTTGGGCAATAGCACCTTTGGCAGTAGCAATGTTATCAAGCAATTTTTGAAATAACAGCGCAACTAGCTGATAAGGCGAAGCTTCTTGAGCACTACTTTTATTTACTTGTTGATATTTTTTTAATGACGCATGAGTCATAGATATCTCCAGTATTAATACAATAACGTTATTATACTAAAATACACTAAATTTGAAATTACAGACGATAAATTATACTAATGCTTGATTGTTAATAGTAACGGCAAAGCCTTCATTTTTAGCTTTTGCGTATGCACTTTGTAACACTTGGTGCTCAATCACATTTGGATCGTCAATTATGCCGTTATTAGTCACTTCAATATTGTCCCAGCCACGTGTAACCAGGTAATCTTCTATTTGTGTTAACTGATCTTCTAATGGCATATTTAATGAGAACATATTGAATTCATATCTGTCGCCTTTGTTTAAGTGATCAGTTGCTTTCATCAACTCGGCTGTACCGTTAATAATTAACATAGCGTAATCCTATTTTATTTAGCTTTTACTATAAGTATGCGTTTAAAGGTTAATTTAAACATAGTATTTTTGATAAGCGTATTTCATGCCAGTTTTAATTTTAGTTCAATAACTATAAGTAGTTTGTTGAAATATATACATTTACTCTTTATCTCATGTTGAATCTTAAATCAATATTCATACTATTTAGACTTACTTGATTAAGTTGTTATTTTTTTGACGTTATTAAAAACATGATTTGTTTTATCCTCACTTAAAAAGTTTAACGCACTATTGGTATTTATCGCCTATATCCGTTTATATCGGCAAGTGGTAATATTTCTTGAACTGACAATAAAATGACACAACAGTGTCAATTTATTGTTGATTAATAGCACCAGCAAGTTAATAATAAAGAAATATGATATAAATCAATACTTGTCAGGGCGCGTTGTAGTTATTTATTAAGCGTTACTTATCAGGACTCTTTTTAAAGATATTTTTTAATCTAGCTTTAAAGAATAATAGTCACGACCTAACATTAGCTAAGGGCATAACATGCAAGGGCAAAAACATATTCTAGTTGTCGATAACGACGCTGCCAGACGCCATCAAATAGAAACTGTTTTAGCTTTTGTTGGTGAGCACTTTTATATTTTTTCAGAAGATGAAGTTGATCAACACTTAGCAGACTTAACTAATGTACTAACTGTTATTTTATGTGGTGATATTACTGAAAAGCTACAAGAAATTATTAAATCACACCCAACATTTCCGTTTATTTATCATGATATTTTCGATAAAAAGCAGCTCAATGGTTACGTCAATGTTATTGGCGAACTCACTACGCCACTGAATTATGCCCAATTAACAGAGCTTATACACCATAGTCACCAATACCATAATAACTTACCATCTAAACGTGGTGTAAATGGTCCTAGCTCACTATTTCGTTCGTTAGTGGGTACTAGTGAACCTATGCAACAAGTGCGATTTTTAATTGAACAAGTAGCGAGTACCGCGGCTAATGTGCTTATTTTAGGAGAGTCAGGCACCGGTAAAGAAGTTGTTGCACGAAATATTCATAATTTATCAGATCGAAGCAAAGGGCCGTTTGTACCGGTAAACTGTGGCGCAATACCTGCTGAATTATTAGAAAGTGAGTTGTTCGGACACGAAAAAGGCGCCTTTACGGGGGCTATTTCTACGCGAAAAGGGCGCTTTGAAATGGCTGAAGGCGGCACGTTATTTCTTGATGAAATTGGTGATATGCCACAACCAATGCAAGTAAAATTATTACGTGTATTACAAGAAAGAACCTTTGAGCGCGTTGGCGGTGCTAAAAGTATAAAAGCCAATGTGCGTATTGTTGCCGCGACGCATCAACACCTTGAAGACATGATTAAAACGAACGATTTTCGTGAAGACTTATACTACAGGTTAAATGTTTTTCCCATTGAAACACCGGCGCTAAGAGAGCGCAAAGAAGATATTCCTTTATTGCTAAAAGAACTTATCTCAAGGTTTTCAGACGAACAAGGACATTCGGTTCGCTTTACTGACAAAGCTATTGAATCGCTGCAAGAACACCCTTGGGCAGGTAATGTTCGTGAACTGTCTAACTTAATTGAGCGTATGATTATTATGTACGGCGAACAAGTGGTTAACGTTGGCGAGTTACCGCTTAAGTATCGCCATTTAGATGTTGAAGATTATCAACCTGAGTATCCAGAAGAGTTACAAGAGCGCGAAGCAATTAATGAATTATTTGCAGGTTTTGACTATGATGACGACGAAGATGATGAGAATGATGAAACTAATGTTGAAGAAGTTGGGCTAAGCAATGGAAATACTGTTGATGTGCTGCCAACTGATGGCCTAAATTTAAAAGACTATTTAGCAGATTTAGAAGTATCATTAATCGTACAAGCATTAGATAAAAATGATTGGGTTGTTGCTCGTTCTGCCGAACTCTTAGATATGCGCCGTACTACGCTAGTTGAAAAAATGCGTAAATATAACCTTCAAAAATCGAGCTAATTATTAATATTCGATAATCGAGTTATGCCATGTGTGTAATGTTACGAATTTGATAGAATCTTTGTCTGTCGACTTTGAGTAATTATAAACAGTAATTATAAGTAACAAATTATTAGCAGTAATCATGTTCAAGTTAGTAAACGCCATTGTTTTTTAATCATTCAATGGCGTTTTTTATTCCTTATATTGCAATAACCCCCCCGATTAACACTGTATACTGGCTGTAATTTCATCATGTTTATCTGCCTTTTTTTAAACTTGTTAACCTTGTTTTAGAAACGTATTGCTCAGGCTTTCTCGCTTTCAGCCATTTTATTGACAGCAGTTTTTATTGGTATGATTCTTCTTAGTTGTTGAAAAATAACAACTTAATTGGTTGGCATGATTCATGCTTTATTCGAGTGTACTTCTTTACTTGGGTAAAATATTATGGCACTAGCCTTTTCGACATCGACCAACACTTCATCAGCCAATACTGTGCTGAACCGTGTATTTACTTCTTTTGAGAATGTGAATGTTAAACGCGAGCAATCAACTCGATTAGAAAATGAAAGTTACCCTGGTGAATTGGCGTTTTTACGTCAGCAGAACAAGCAACTACAGCATGTTATTGATGTTATGCCAACCGGGATGATAATGCTCGATGGTAACGGTATTGTTGTAAAAATGAACGATACCGCCCAACGCTTGCTCGACGAACCTATTCTAGGTCAAGCATGGTTTGACGTGATCAAACGCTCTTTTAAACCTAGAGCCGATGATTGGCATGAAGTTTCTTTAAACGACGGTCGTCGAGTTAAGTTAGAGATCACCGCTTTAGGAGACCAACCTGGGCAGCTGATCATGATCACCGATTTAACCGAAACGCGATTATTACAAGATAAGCTAGGTCAACTGCAACGTCTTTCCTCTTTAGGCCGAATGGTGTCTAAATTAGCGCATCAAATTCGCACACCTTTATCGGCAGCAATGTTATACGGCGCAAATTTGAGTAACAAAAAACTTAACGACGATGCAAAAAGCAATTTTCAAGAAAAACTTATGTTGCGATTACACGATTTAGAGCAGCAAGTTAACGACATGTTGTTGTTTGCAAAAAGCGGCAGCAAAGCAGTAGTAGAACCGGTTAATATTAATGAACTTATTGAACAAGCCAAACAAGCTATTGAACCGCAAATTAATCAAGCTGGCGCCAAAGTTAATGTAAATTTATGCAAGTCTAGCTGCGAAATTTTAGGCAATGTTAGTGCGTTGTCAGGTGCAATACAAAACTTAATTCACAACAGTTTATCGGTTATCAAAGAAACTGCTGTTATTGATATTAGTACTTATTGTCATAATGAATTTGCTTATATTAGCGTTAAAGACAACGGCCCCGGTATTAGTGAAGAGCTATCCGATAAAATATTCGAACCTTTTTATACCTCAAGAAGTCAAGGCACTGGTCTTGGTTTAGCAGTCGTTAAATCGGTTACTAATGCTCATCAAGGCGAAGTTAGCTTGATCAGTAAACCTGGCGAAGGGGCACATTTTTGTATCAAAATACCTTTGCTAGTAGGGGATAGTAAACCTTCAAAAACCTCGGAAAATAACCAAACAACATTTATGTCTAAGGAGCTTAGTAATGACCACAAGTAAAATTATGGTAGTTGAAGACGATGCTGGACTTAGAGAAGCACTGGTGGATACTTTGCTACTAGCAGGTTACCAATGTGTAGCTGTTGACTCTGGTGAAGACGCCCTAATAAAACTGAAGTCGCATGCCGTTGATCTCGTTGTTAGCGATGTTCAAATGGGCGGCATGTCAGGGCTATCATTATTAAAAAGTATCCGTAATAGTTATCCTAAATTGCCGGTATTAATCATGACCGCTTATGGCACCATTGACGATGCCGTACAAGCGATGCGAGATGGTGCTTGTAACTATATGGCTAAACCTTTTGCACCAGAAGTTTTACTTAATATGGTCAGCCAATATGTGCCATTGCAAGTAAACGACGGATTCGAACCGGTTGTTGCTGACGCTCAAAGTATTGAATTACTTAGGCTAGCGAAAAAGGTAGCCAACACAGAAGCATCGGTTATGGTGCTGGGTCCTAGTGGATCAGGTAAAGAAGTGTTAGCACAATATATTCATAACTCTTCTTTGCGCAATCAAGCGCCTTTTGTCGCAATTAATTGTGCGGCAATTCCAGAGAATATGCTTGAAGCAACACTATTTGGTTATGAAAAAGGCGCATTTACTGGCGCTATTCAGGCTAGTCCTGGTAAGTTTGAACAAGCTCAAGGTGGTACCATTTTACTTGATGAAATCACCGAAATGGATTTAGGCCTACAAGCAAAAATACTTCGCGTATTACAAGAGCGTGAAGTCGAACGTATTGGTGGTCGTAAAACCATTAATTTAGATGTTAGGGTAATCGCTACCAGTAACCGTGACTTAAAAGATGCGGTAAAAGAAGGTGTATTTAGAGAAGATTTATACTACCGACTTAATGTATTTCCATTAACGTGGTTACCGTTGAATGAACGTCGAGATGATATTTTACCGCTAGCAACGCATTTAATTTCACGTATTTGTCAAAAAGATGGCAATGTTATCCCAGAGTTCACACCAGCTGCTCGCAGTAAACTACTGGCATATACTTGGCCTGGTAATGTGCGAGAGTTAGACAATGTTATTCAACGTGCACTCATTTTACAAAGCGATCGTTGTATTGATGCCAACGATTTACTGATTGATAACTTTGAAACACCGCAAGTACAAAGTGAAGAAGCAAGTGTAGAGAAAGCCGACAAACTGGGCAGCGAGCTAAAATTGCAAGAGCATCAAATAATTTTAGATACTTTGCATGCTTGCAGAGGCAGTCGCAAAGATGTTGCTGAACGCTTGGGGATCAGTCCACGAACTTTACGTTATAAAATTGCGCGTATGCGTGATAGTGGTATTCAGATCCCAGCTTAATTTTTGTGTAATTATCGACACCTTGTTGATAAATTAGCAGCTACAATTTTAAAAACGACGAATTCATCGTCGTTTTTTTTGTTTTTCATCTTTAATGTTTCCCATTGATTTTTAAATTTTTTGTTTTATGAATAGACAATTGTATTGCTTAGTTTAAAGCTCGTTTCATTGAATTATATAGCTTGGCACTATGCTTGCTTTAACCATAGGTAATAGTAAGTAACAAGAAATTGACGCAAGCGAGATAGCCATGGATATCAAAACTAATTCTTTATACGCCCAGATGCAAAGCATGTCGATGGAAGCAATGGGAAATCGCCTTCCTATTGGTGAAGAAAATGGTATGGGCACACCGCCGGTAAGTAAAGCGGGTGGCGACTTTGGTAGCTTGTTAAAAGACGCAATAAATAATGTAAATGAGCTACAACAAGATGTTGGTGCAAAGCGTACAGCGTTTGAAATGGGTGATCGCAGCGTTACCTTGGCCGATACTATGATTGCCGCTTCAAAAGCAGGTATTGCTTTCGATGCGACTGTTCAAGTAAGAAATAAGTTTGTTGAAGCTTATAAAGAAATTATGAGCATGCCGGTTTAGCTCCAATAGCTAAAAATAAAAAGATATTTAAGCGGAGATAAATCAGTGGCCGATACAACAGATAATACAAATTTAATGCTAGCCGATGGTAGCAATGACCTAGTCGCAAATGACAACGGAAATGACTCTGTTGGCGAACAAAAGTCAGGCTTAGCTGCTGCTATGGGGAATGTTGATTTTCTTCGTCAAATAACCATTGTTATTGCGCTTGCTATTTGTTTCGCCATTGCAGTTTTTGTCATCATGTTGGCTAACCAGCCGGAATATCGCTTTTTAACTAAATTGCCAACCGAGCAATTAATTAAAACCATGGACTTTCTTGACAGTAATAAAGTGGAATATCGTCAAGAAAACAACACTATATCTGTTGAAAGCGATGAATATCAAAACGTTAAACTTATGCTTGCTCGAGAAGGCCTAACTGACGCTCCTACTCAAGGTAGCGAAATCTTAATGCAAGATATGGGCTTTGGGGTTAGTCAGCGCCTTGAAACAGAACGTTTAAAGCACTCAAGAGAGCAGCAACTTGCTCGTACTATTGAAGAATTAAAATCTATTTCACGTGCTCGCGTTCTATTGGCTATTCCGCGAGAAAACGTTTTTGCAAAACGCGAGAAAAACCCTTCAGCAACTGTTGTACTAACCTTACGTCGCGGTCGCTTGTTATCTGAAGAAGAAGTAGACGCCGTAGTTGATATTGTCGCTTCAGCCGTTCAAAACCTTGATCCAAATCGTGTAACGGTTACTGATCAAAATGGTAGATTATTAAATTCTGGCTCACAAGACTCTGTTTCATCCCGTTCTCGAAAAGAATTTGAAATTGAGCAAAAGCGTGAATCAGAATACATGGAAAAAATTGATTCAATTTTAATTCCTGTGGTAGGCCTTGGTAACTACACCGCACAAGTTGATGTTGCGATGGACTTTACGAATACCGAAGAAACGCAACGTCGTTACAATTCAGACTTACCAGCACTTCGCAGTGAAATGAAAGTAGAAGATAGTACAATTGGCGGCATGCTTGGTGGCATTCCTGGTGCGTTATCAAATCAGCCTCCACTCGATAGTAATATTCCAGAAAATGCTACAGGTACAGGCCAACAAACGAGTATGCCGGGCCGTAAACATTCTGAGTCAACTCGCAATTATGAACTAGACGAAGCTATCAGTTACACTAAGCAGCAAACGGGCATTATCCATCGTATTAGTGTTTCTGTTGCCTTAGATTATATACCGGGTGTTAATGCAGAAGGTGAACCTATGCCAACACCACGCTCTGTACAAGAAATAGCAAATATTCGTCGTGTATTGCAAGGTAGTATTGGTTTTAATTTACAACGTGGTGACACATTAGACGTAGTAACGTTACCATTTTCTCGTCCTGACGTTGTTGTTGTTGAAACCGTACCGTTATGGAAAGATCCAACGATATATAAATATGCTAAATTACTTGGCGCGGTTATATTAATTTCAATACTGTTTTTTGCCGTTGTACGCCCTATGTTAAAACGTTTGATTCACCCAGAACAAACGCCGAATGATTATGGTGATAAATCACTTGATAGTCATATCGATTTAGGTGATGAAACCATGGATATGCTAACCGCCGAGTTCGATGCTGGTGCAGTTGGCTTCGCCCCTGACGGTAGTTTACAATTACCTGATTTACATCGCGATGAAGACGTATTAAAAGCCGTAAGAGCATTAGTGGCAAATGAGCCTGAATTATCATCGCAAGTAGTTAAAAGTTGGTTGAACGAAGATGAGTGATGAAAATCAAGAATTAGCAACACAGCAGCCGTCTGGATTTGACGTCAATAAACTTGATGGTGGCGAAAAAGCCGCAATTTTATTGTTGAGCCTGTCAGAAGAAGATGCTGCACAAATACTAAAACACTTAGAGCCTAAGCAAGTGCAAAAAGTGGGTATGATCATGGCCGGTATGGAAGATTTTTCTCAACAAAAAATCACCGCGGTACATAAATTATTTATTAACGAAATTCAAAACTTCTCTACGATTGGTTTCCAAAGTGAAGAGTTTGTACGAAAAGCGTTAACTGCCGCATTAGGTGAAGATAAAGCCGGTAACCTTATCGACCAAATCGTTATGGGCGGTGGTGCTAAAGGCTTAGACTCTTTAAAATGGATGGACTCGAAACAAGTTGCGAACATTATTCGTAATGAGCATCCTCAAATACAAACCATAGTTTTATCTTATTTAGATCCGGAACAATCTGCAGAAATAATGACTCAGTTTGCTGATAAAGTACGCCTAGATCTTATGATGCGTATCGCCAACTTAGAAGAAGTTCAACCGGCGGCATTACAAGAGCTTAACGAGATCATGGAGAAACAATTTGCTGGTCAAGCGGGCGCACAAGCCGCGAAAATGGGCGGCTTAAAAGCAGCTGCCGATATTATGAACTACCTAGATACTAACGTTGAAGGTATGTTAATGGACTCAATTCGTGAGCACGACGAAGAAATGAGCCAACAAATTCAAGACTTAATGTTTGTCTTTGAAAACCTTGCCGATGTAGACGACAGAGGTATTCAAGCGATATTAAGAGAAGTACAGCAAGACGCATTAATGAAAGCCATTAAAGGTGCAGACGAAGCCTTAAGAGAAAAAATTATGGCGAACATGTCTAAACGTGCCGCTGAAATGTTGGCTGACGATCTTGAAGCCATGGGGCCAGTGCGTATTAGTGAAGTAGAAGCCGCGCAAAAAGAAATCTTGGCGGTTGCTCGTCGATTATCTGATTCAGGTGAAATTATGCTTGGTGGCGGCGGTGGCGGCGATGAATTCTTATAATATAGTCTCATTGAGAAATAAATAATGTCGACGAACCCAACACCAAAATCTGATCAGCATCAAGATAAAAAATCAGCACAAGTTGATACTTGGTCTGTTCCAAATGTGCAATCAGATATAGAAGAAGTTCAAGAGCAAACTAATGCTTTAGGAAAGTCACGTAATTGGCGTTATGAACCGCCAGAAGAAAGCGATGTTGCCGAGCCAGTGCCATTGACAGCACAAGACATAGAAGATATTCGCCAAGCGGCATTTGATGAAGGTTTCTCCCAAGGCAAAGCCGACGGTTTCGCTAAAGGCTTTGAAGAAGGCAAAGTGAGTGGTCACGAAGCCGGGCTAAGCACTGGCCACGAAGAAGGTGTAGCACAAGGTCTTGCTGAAGGTAAAGAGACAAGCGATCAGCAAGTTGCAGCCATGCAAGCGCTAATTGAACAATTACACCAGCCTTTACTTAACGTAGAAAAAAACGTTGAAGCACAATTATTACAGTTAGTTGTACAATTAACTCAAGCTGTCACTAAGCATGAAGCTAAAACCAACTCAGATATACTCTTATCAGCCATTGCAGAAGGCATTAAGGCCTTGCCAGGGCAAGAGTCTCAAACACAAATTCTATTGAACCCACAAGACATTAAATTGGTCGAACAACAATTCGGCGCAAGTCATATTAAAGAGCAAGGCTGGCGCTTACTTGCTGCTCCGCAGTTAAGTCCAGGTAGTTGCCAAATTGAAAATAGCACGTCAAATATTGATCTGAGTGTTAAATCGCGTTTAAACGAAGTGTTGGAATCTTTTTTGCAAGAAGCACTACATCAGTAATTTTTGCTTTTAAACGTCAAGTTTTTAACGATATAGGCATTTTAAGCAGCGTAAAAACGCCTAATTTGTCATTAATATCGAAGTAGCGCTCACTAAAGCCCAACGAGTACTTATTATTTCGTTTCAGCAAAGCATAATAAACATAACAAAATTGCAAGTCGCATCGTTAAATCACATAAAAGCGTAAACATCCATGGTTGACATAAATCGCATAACTGAACGTTTAAAAAACTGTGAAAACCTTATACACCCGCAAAGTATTTCTGTTGCTGGGCGTTTAGTGCGTGTTGTAGGTTTAACGTTAGAAGCGGTTGGCGTGAAAGCACCTGTAGGTAGCCAATGTTTGGTTGAAACATCTCAAGGTGATCTTATTGCTGAAATAGTTGGCTTTTCACAAAACACCACCTTTTTAATGCCAGAACAAAGTTTACAAGGCGTATTACCTGGGGCACGTGTTGTGCCGTTATCAACTAAGGCGCGTTTACCGCTTTCTATGGATTTACTTGGCCGTGTTGTCGATGGTGTCGGTAAACCACTTGATGGTAAAGGGCCAATAAAAGCGTCAGAAAATTACCAATATGACAGTAAACCTATTAACCCACTTTCAAGACGAGCCATTAGCGAACCTCTAGATGTTGGCGTGCGCTCAATTAATAGTTTTCTTACTGTTGGTGTAGGACAACGTATGGGGTTATTTGCTGGCTCAGGTGTCGGCAAAAGTGTGCTGTTAGGTATGATGACCCGCGGAACAAGTGCTGACGTTATTGTTGTTGGGCTTATTGGAGAACGTGGTCGAGAAGTAAAAGAATTTATAGAAGAAATTTTAGGTGAAGAAGGGCGAGCGCGTTCTGTAGTGGTTGCTGCCCCCGCCGATAATTCACCATTAATGCGTTTAAAAGGCTGTGAAACAGCGGTGCAAATTAGTGAATATTTTCGTGATCAAGGCTTAAATGTTTTATTACTCATTGACTCACTAACCCGATATGCACAAGCTCAACGTGAAATCGCTTTAGCAGTAGGCGAGCCACCAGCAACTAAAGGTTACCCACCTTCTGTGTTCTCAAAATTACCACAATTGGTTGAACGTGCCGGTAACGGAGGTGATGGACAAGGTTCGATTAGTGCTTTTTTCACCGTATTAACCGAAGGTGATGACTTACAAGATCCCATTGCAGATGCTGCACGCGCTATTTTAGATGGCCATATTGTTTTATCACGTAAATTAGCCGATGCAGGGCATTATCCAGCGGTTGATATTGAAGGTTCAATTAGCCGTGTTATGCCTATGGTAACGAGTGCAGAGCATCAACAACTTGCGAGACAATTACGCCAAGTGTATGCGCTGTATCAAGAAAACAAAGACTTAATTTCTATCGGCGCTTATAGCAGAGGTACTGATCCAAGAATCGATCAAGCAATAGACTTGCAGCCGGTGATTCAATTTTTCTTACAGCAAAAAATGCTTGAAATAATTCCATATGATCAAAGTTTAACGCAGTTACAAGAAGTTTTGGCAGCAGCACAAGCCCATGCTCAACAAAACCAACCGGCACAATAACTTTAAGGTGATAACACAATGAAACAGTTAAATACCTTATATAAATTTGAACTCGATAAAGAGCAAAAAGCCTCACAAGCATTACAAGCAGCTGAGCTTGATTATCAACAAAACCAAGAGCGCTTAAAAAACGTTAGCGATTATCGCTTAGAGTATATGCGCCGACTTAATCAGCGTTCATTAGAAGGAATAGACAGTGCAACCTATAGTCACTTTCATGCCTTTATTGCTAAATTAGATAATGCTGCTCAGCAAGTTAAAATCGCGGTGCATCAAGCTAAAGCCTTGGTTGAAACCAGAAAAAAACAATGGTTAGAGCAACGCCGTAAAATACAAGCAGTCGAGTTATTACGAGATAAAAAGCTCGCCATTTTAGCGCTTGCCGCCAATAAGCAAGAGCAAAAAATGTTTGATGAAATTGCTACTCAGCAATATGTTCGTCGCAATAGATAAAACTAATTCCCTTACCGTTAGCTGGTATTCATGTTAACTCCTGACTTCTGCAGCTAAGAAAAATACTACAGACGAACAAAAAAACTAAGCTATTCACATCGAACTAAGCCAAGCCATACTTATTTAAGTTAGTTTGGAATGATTTTTGCTTGATTATCAACAGCAAGTTACTTTTTAAATTGCGCTTATGTTTTAATTTAGGAAAGGTTGATTATGTACCAAGTGAGTTTATTGTCTTCTGATGTTGGTAAATCCTCTGATTTATTAGGGGGTAAAGGAGATTCCGCCAATAAAAATCAAGCTAATGGCAATACGTTTTCTGATGCCATGGAGCAACATTACCCTAATAAAAACACCACAGAAGCGGATGCTAAAAAAAGTACAGGTGGCAATTTTGAGTCGAAAGCGGCAGAACAGTCACCACTTATTGAAAAAAATGGCACCGCGATTAAACGCATACGTCATGATCTTAAAGATGCGCATACTTTACCTGTGCCTTTACCCGTTGAAGATGAATCATCAATAGCTGACTCAACTCGTGAGATTAAATCAACTACTTTGCCGGTTTCATTTGTAATTGATAACGAAGCTATGTCGGCTAAATTAAAAGCTGAAAAGGCCATAAATGATGATGCACACACTTTACCCGTGCCATTGCCGATTGATGATGAATCTTTAGTTACTCATCCATTAGCTGAAAACGCTTACATCATTACGGCACCGATAACAGCAGAAGAAAAAACATTAATATCTGCAGAAGAACCAAGTTTAGATCCTGCCATCAATAAAAAAGCTAACGAGCATACGCTACCTGTGCCCGTTGCTCCCACTCATGATAAAAATAATAGCATTATCGCTAATACGGCAAGGTTAAATGCCGGCAGCTCAGCGGTGATTTCTGATAAAGTCGCATTAGCAAGTGCATCTCAACAAGAATCGAAAGCTGGCTTAAATGGTGGCCAGGTTGTAGGTCAGAACTTGGCAGCAGGTACGGAAAAAAAAGTTGAAAATGACGAAACAGTCGATCTGTTAAAAATGTTAAGTGGTGCACAGAAATTATTAACAAAATCAGCACAAGCCAACAGTGTAGAAAGCAGTATAAATAACAACGCAAATAACAACGCAAATAACAACGCAAATACCAGTGTAAATAACAGAGTAAAAAGCGGTATAGAAAAAAGTATAGAGAACACTGAAATTAAACCTAATACACAACAAAATGTATCCGATATAACCACTAAAACATCTGCTGAGTTATTCCAAAATAAGCGTATAGAAGCTGGAGCTAGCGCGATCGATACCAAAATCCCTGCAAGTAATAAGTTGAATGAGCAAGCGATTAATGCCAATTCAACCGCCACTACAGATAAGCTAACAACGCCATCTGTAACGGATGAAATGACCAACCTTATCGACAGCACTAAAAATGATAAAAACAAATTAGTTGATAATAAAGATATTACAAACGAAAAGTCAGTAGCAGCAAATCTTTCTGATAATGATATTAGTGCCAACAAAAATAATGTCACTAAAGCACTAGAGTTAGCTCAAAGCCAAGAAAACGCTATGCATGAATCTACTGAACATAAAAAGGCTTTAGCGGCAGAACAAGCCACTGAAAAGCTAACTAATATTAAAGGCGATGCAGTTGCTGTAGAACACACTAAAAAATCAACAGAAACCCAAACCTTTGTTAATAAAGTCAGTGCAGCTGAAACCAACGAGTCAAAATTACCCGTAGCAGAATTGAAAAAAGAAGCGAATGCGGGTGATATGGCTCAACGACCTCAGGTTAATCAAAGTACAGCAACAGTAATACCAACTTCACCAACAGATAAAAATGCTGACGGTTCACATAAAAATACCGTAATTGATGAAGCAACTAAACTAGCGAATACTTCAGACGAAGAACAAACAACGTTAAAGTCGACAGACGATAAAAAAGCCAATCAAACTGAAAAAGCAATATCAGCCTTTAATCCTGTAATTAACCATTCAGTTAATGCGCAAGCCGCTAGAACCTTAACAAGCGCTGCAGAATTAAATGCGCATCAAGAGCAAAGCTTTGAAAATACCCTTAACCAACTCAATACCAATACCGTACAAACACAGAAATCTATAACCGCTATTAACACTGAAACCATTGCCATTTATCGTAAAGATTTTGCAAATGCGGTTAAAGATAAAGTGATGGTAATGATTAATCAAAAAATTCAACAGGTTGAAATACAATTAGACCCGCCTGAAATGGGTAATATTCACGTTAAAGTGAACCTACAAAATGAGCAAGCGGCAGTACAATTTGTTGTACAAAACCAACAGGCCAAAGACGCGCTAGAGCAAAATATGAACAAGCTACGCGAGATGTTAGCCCAAAGCGGTGTTGATGTTGGCGATGCAAACATAGAACAAGGACAAGCCAGTGAGCAAAACGAACAGGGCTTTAATCAAACGACCAATAACGGTACAAGTGTAGCATCAGCTGAAGATAACTTCGGTGAAAATGACTCGGCAGTGCTTGATGTGGTTAAAGCTTCATCAACTGGTGTCGATTACTACGCTTAATTGATGAATAGAGCCACAATACTTGATAAAACTCTTTGGTTTAGCGGCTATTCAACGATATAGTTTAACAAGTACTTTAAAAAATCTTCAAAGGAAGGGCAAATGGCTGACGAAAAAGAACTTGAACTAGATAATTCAGGTAAAAAAAAGAAGCTGATTATTATTATCGCTATTGTCGTTATTTTAGCTGCTGGCGGCGGAGCTGCCGCATTTTTTATGTTAGGCGGCGAAGATGAAACTGCACAAGCAGGCGTTGATACTGAACTAAGTGCTGATGGTGAAGCAGCAGAATCTGGTGCAGTAGCTGAAGGCCCAGCACTTGGTTCAGCCTTGTATGTCCCTATGCCCCGACCATTTCGTTTTAATGTGCCAGGCAACGCAAGAGATCGTTTTGTTGAAATTCGAGTGCAATTGCTTGTACGAGGAGCAGAAAATGAAGAAGCAGCCAAAAAGCATATACCGCTTATTGAAAGTACCTTACTCGGTGTTTTCTCACAATCAAGCGCCGACGATTTAGCAACAAGTGCCGGAAAAACTTCTTTAAAACAATCAGCTTTGGTTGAAGTGCAAAGTATTATGAAAGAAATAGAAGACGCTGATGTTGTTGAAAAAGTATTATTTACTGGCTTCGTAATGCAATAAAAAATAATAGCCAGATTAGCTAAACGCACTTTATAAATGCATAAAGTGCTAAAAAACAACAACTAGTAATTTTTCCATAAAACACGAAGTAAACAGCGTAATTACATTAACAAGATAAAGAGACTGTCGAGTGAGTGATTTATTATCTCAAGAGGAAATTGATGCACTTTTACATGGTGTAGATGATGTTGAAGAAGAAGACATTGTAGAAGACTTTTCCTCAGCTGAGGGGACGATGGATTACGATTTTTCTTCCCAAGATCGTATTGTGCGTGGGCGCATGCCAACCTTAGAAATGGTTAATGAACGATTCGCTCGTCATATGCGCATTAGCCTATTTAATATGATGCGCCGATCTGCTGAAGTGTCGATAAACGGCATTCAAATGATTAAATTTGGCGAATACGTACATACCTTATTTGTGCCAACCAGTTTGAATATGGTGCGCTTTAGACCACTTAAAGGCACTGCACTCATTACCATGGAAGCTCGTCTGGTTTTTATTTTGGTAGACAATTTTTTTGGTGGCGATGGCCGTTATCACGCGAAAATTGAAGGTCGTGAATTTACACCAACAGAACGTCGCATTGTGCAAATGCTACTAAAAATTATTTTTGAAGATTATAAAGAAGCCTGGTCGCCCGTTATGGATGTGTCTTTTGAATATCTTGACTCAGAAGTAAACCCTTCAATGGCCAATATTGTAAGCCCAACTGAAGTGGTTGTTATTAGCTCTTTTCATATTGAACTTGATGGCGGCGGCGGCGATTTTCATGTGGCACTTCCTTATTCTATGCTAGAACCTATTCGAGAACTGCTTGATGCCGGTGTACAAAGTGATAAAGAAGATACCGACATGCGCTGGTCGAAGGCATTGCGCGATGAAATAATGGATGTGCCGGTTGAAATTTCAACAAAATTTATCGAAGTTAAGTTGTCATTGCAAAAAATTATGGACATGAAAGCCGGTGATATTATTCCAATTGAAATGCCAGATCATATAACGGTGCTAGTGGAGAGTTTACCCTCGTTTAGAGCTAAGTTAGGGCGTAGTCGTGATAATTTAGCATTAAAAATAGAATCAAAAATTAAACGTCCAGAGCAAGTTAAATCTGAACTCACCATTCTTACTAAAGGTGGCAAGCGCTTAGACAACGATTCTGAACTGCATTTATTAGAAGATGATTTATAACCCGTTTAAAAAGAAAATTTTAAAATAACTTGATTAAATGTGGTGTAAAAATCGCATAACAGCATAATAAGTAATAACAAACGAGTAGCGTGGATATTTTGACGGTACGCGATGAAAATTGAGGCAATGCAACATGAGTACAGATAACGAAGATGATTTGAGCCAATGGGATGAAGCAATGGATGAGCAAGCCGCATCTGAAGCTGCAGAAACTGTTGAGTTAGAAGACCTACAAGAAGATAGTGAAACTATTTCAGGTGAAGAGAAACATAAACTCGATGCTATTTTAGACATTCCTGTTACCATTTCAATGGAAGTAGGGCGAAGCCACATTAGTATTCGTAATTTATTACAGCTTAATCAAGGCTCAGTTGTAGAACTTGACCGCGTTGCAGGCGAAGCCTTAGATGTATTGGTTAATGGTACCTTAATCGCTCACGGCGAAGTGGTCGTGGTAAACGACAAATTTGGTATTCGTTTAACCGATGTTATCAGCCAAGTTGAACGAATTAAAAAGTTAAAATAGCCACTAATGAAACAAATTTTATCGGGCATACTTATTTGGTTAGCTTTTGTTGCACCTAGCTTTACTGCAGAAGTAGTGAGTGAAGAGTTAGCGAGTGAAGAGGTAGTGAGTAATCAAGTAGCGAGTCAGACTTCATCACTTGAAGTGCTATCAACCGCTGACGTACCTTTAGGAGAAAAAGCACCTAGTACAGCACAGAGAGTACCCCCGGTAATAGAGAAAACAGCTCCGGTTGAAGTGGGGAAACACGTAGCCGCCAATATGGATGCCATGAGCATGATATTGTCATTACTGATGGTACTTGTGGTTATTGTTATTAGTGCGATGATATTAAAACGCTTTCAAGGTGTGCGGCATAGCATTAATGGGCTGAAAATAGTGACTAGTTTACATTTAGGCGCTAAAGAAAAGTTAGTTGTGGTACAAGCGGGGGAAAAGCAGCTGTTACTCGGCGTTACCGCTCAACAAATTAGTTTACTAGAAACACTTGATGAACCCTTAATAAGTACAAAAGAAAATAGCGTTGATTTTGCTCAGTCGATAGCAAAACTACTTAAACAAAAAGCGATAAAAACTTATGATAAACAAGAATAAAAAGTCATTATTATCATTAAACAAAATCGTAACTTTACTGGTTACGATTTTGTCGTTTTTACTCATTAGCAATACTAGTTTTGCTGCTGACGATCTTTCGTTATCGGCATTAAAATTAACCACTAATCCTGATGGCTCGCAAGAATATTCAGTAACCTTACAAATATTAATTTTTATGACTGCGCTGAGCTTTATCCCTGCAGCAGTTATTATGATGACATCTTTCACCCGTATTGTGGTGGTTATGGCTATTTTGCGACAAGCTTTCGGCTTGCAGCAAACACCGTCAAACCAAGTCATTATTGGTATTACCTTGTTTATGACATTGTTTATTATGACGCCGGTTTACAACGAAATTAATGAACGCGCGATTCAGCCCTATCTACAAGAACAACTAACTTCTGTTGAAGCAATTAACAAGGCAAAAGTTCCTTTACGTGCTTTTATGTTAGAGCAAACCCGTATTAAAGATCTTGATACATTGGCCCAAATGGCGGGTATTGAACAAGTCGACCAGCCTACTGATTTACCCATGACAGTTATTATTCCAGCCTTTGTGATTAGTGAGTTAAAAACGGCTTTTCAAATTGGCTTTATGTTATTCATTCCATTTTTAATTATTGATTTAGTGGTAGCGAGTATTTTAATGGCCATGGGTATGATGATGCTCTCGCCGATGATTGTATCTTTACCGTTTAAGTTAATGTTATTTGTATTAATTGATGGTTGGAACTTAGTCATTGGTACACTAGCAACAAGTTATGGCATGGGAGCAACCTAATGGGTCCTGAGGTATTTGTTGATATTTTACGCGATGCGTTATTGCTCGTTATTATCTTGGTCAGTGCCGTTATTGTGCCCAGTTTAATTATTGGCTTGGTGGTTGCGGTGTTTCAAGCGGCAACCTCTATCAACGAACAAACGTTAAGTTTTCTACCACGTTTAATTGTAACGTTACTCGCGTTAATTATGGGCGGCCATTGGTTGGTGCAAAAATTGATGGATTATTCCATCAGACTCATTGGTAGTATTCCTAGTGTGGTGAGTTAACCATGGAATTTACTGAGTCAGTTATTAACCAAAGTATGGCTGACTTTTTACTGCCGCTTGCGCGTATTTCAGCCATGGTTATGGCCATGATAGGATTAGGCGCTAAAGCTATTCCAGGACGGGTTAAATTGTTTTTTTGTTTAGCCATTACTGTTGCTGTAATGCCTGCACTTCCTCCTGCTCGAGTTGACAATATGTTTTCACTCGCCACAGCCTTGCTTGTTGGCGAACAACTCATTATCGGCATAATGTTAGGTTTTGTCACCGTAATGGTGGTTAACACCTTTACTTTAGCCGGGCAAATTATTGCTATGCAAACCGGTTTAGGCTTTGCCTCTTTGGTTGATCCTGCCAGTGGTACCAGCGTGCCTGCAGTAGGGCAATTTTTCTTAATTCTATCTTCATTGTTATTTTGGGCGATGGATGGTCATTTAGCCTATTTGCAATTTGTAGTTGCCAGCTTTGACACTATTCCTATTCCCGCACCTGAATTTTCCAGTATTAAGTTTAAAGAGATTGCTGAGTGGGGAGGGTGGATGTTTGCTACGGCATTGTCACTGGCAATTGCACCTTTAACAGCCATGTTATTAATTAACTTCTCTTTCGGTATTATGACCCGAGCAGCACCTCAATTGAATATATTTGCGATTGGTTTCCCTATTACCATGTGTGCAGGTTTATTAATTATGTGGCTCACCATGGGTAATTTTTATAGTCACTTTGTTATGCAGTGGCAACGAGCTTTAGATTTTAGTTGCTACCTCATTGATTGTGGAGCATCGCCCTAATGGCTGAGTCAGACAGCGGTGAAAAAACCGAAGAACCCACGGCGAAAAAACTTTCCGATGCAAAGAAGAAAGGTCAAATTGCCCGTTCAAAAGATTTAGGCACCATGTTTGTATTGGTTGGCTCTGCTTTAGCGATTATGTTACTGGGGAGTTCTTTGGTTACTGGTTTGTCTACGATGATGAAGCGATTATTTAGCTTAAACCGAAAAGAAACCATGGATGTACATGCGTTATATCAAGTAGCAAGCGATGGAGTAAGTTCAATAATAGTGCCCTTTCTTTGGATACATATTATTATCGTTATAGCCGCCTTAATCGGTAATATGATATTAGGTGGGATCAGTTTTTCTTGGCAAGCTATGGCGCCTAAAGCAAGCAAGTTATCACCAATGGCAGGCTTTAAACGAATGTTTGGCGTGCAAGCTTATGTTGAGCTGATTAAATCTATTCTCAAATTTTTTGTGGTATTTATTTCAGCTTATTTACTGTTAAGTGGTTTATTTGATCAAATAGTAAATTTAAGTACAGAAAACATTCCTAATAACTTTTCTCATGCCGTTTCATTACTGATGTGGATGTTTCTAGCTTTGGCACTCTCTATTGGCATTATTGTTGTTATTGATGCGCCATATCAAGTATGGAACCACAATCGCCAACTGAAAATGAGCAAGCAAGAAATTAAAGACGAAATGAAGAACTCTGAAGGTAGCCCTGAAACCAAAGGCCGCGTCAGACGAGCGCAATATGAAATGTCGCAACGACGTATGATGCAAGAAGTGCCGAGTTCTGACGTGGTTATCACTAACCCAACACATTATTCTGTGGCACTTAAATACGATGCTGAAGTCGGTGGAGCGCCAATATTGGTTGCTAAAGGGATTGATGAAATGGCCCTGCATATTCGCACCATAGCCAAAGAGCACAATATTGAGATTATTGCATCACCAGCCTTAGCAAGATCGCTCTATTACACCGCCGAGCCCAACGAAGAAATTCCAGAACAATTATTCGCAGCTGTTGCACAAATCCTCGCATTTATTTTCCAATTAGACGCACATAAAAAAGGTAAGGCAAGTCGGCCAAAAGCCGTAGCCAAAAACCTCCCCATTCCCGATGATTTTAGATATTAAAAGCAAAAGAGAAGCTGTCAGTTTTAAGCTATCAGCTGTCAGTTAAAGGGCGTTAGTTTAAAGTTTGAAGCTGTCGGCTTTCAGTTTGAAGATAGTTCAAGAACAAAAACAGCTGACAACTTAAAACTGTCTCTCTGTCTTAACTGACAGCTTAAAACTGATAGCTTACAGCTCTTTTTCCCGTTAGTTGGTCTGATTATTGCTTTTGTACAGTTATGTCAAAAAATTATCCTTAAGAGCTCATGCAGTTAGCCGCTACTTTTAATAATATAAAGAAACAAAAACTTAACCTACTTTCAGGGCTAGGTACGCCATTTCTTGTCATGGCGGCACTGGGTATGGTTATTTTACCGATGCCGGCGATGCTGCTTGATATTTTATTCTCGTTCAACATCGCGTTGTCTTTGGTGGTGTTATTAATTACGGTTTATACCCTAAAGCCACTTGAGTTTGGCTCTTTCCCTGCGGTGCTCTTAATTGCCACTATTTTGCGTTTAGCACTTAATGTTGCAAGTACTCGAGTTGTTTTATTGGAAGGTCATGAAGGCCCAGATGCAGCTGGTAAAGTCATTGAAGCATTTGGCTCGGTTGTTATCGGTGGAAACTATGCCGTTGGTTTAGTGGTGTTTGCCATTCTTATTATTATCAATTTTGTTGTGGTAACAAAAGGTGCGGGTCGTATTGCTGAAGTTACCGCGCGATTTACACTCGATGCTATGCCTGGTAAACAAATGGCAATCGATGCGGATTTAAATGCCGGTTTTATTACCGCTGATCAAGCACGCGAACGTCGAGTAGAAGTCACCAGCGAAGCCGACTTTTATGGTTCAATGGATGGTGCTAGCAAGTTTGTTAAAGGCGATGCCATCGCTGGTATTTTAATTTTATTCATCAATATTGTTGGTGGTTTAATCATCGGCATGGTTCAACATGACTTATCGTTTGATAGTGCAGTAGAAATTTATACCTTACTTACGATTGGTGACGGTTTAGTTGCACAAATTCCAGGCTTACTATTGTCTGTTGGCACAGCCATAGTCGTAACACGTCAAAACACTTCTCAAGACATGGGCGAACAAGTTAGTAGCCAACTTGGGCAAGGGAAATCACTTTATATTGCCGCAGGGGTTATGTTCGTTATGGGCATAGTGCCGGGTATGCCGCATCTTGCCTTTTTAACTTTTGCGGTATTAATTGCTGGTATCGCATTCTTTAGTAATAAATATAAAATCGCTAAAGCCGCACAATTGCTTGAAGACACTCACGCAGAAGAAGCACAAACCATAAAACAAGAAGCTGAGGTTAAAGACCTTGGCTGGGATGATGTTAATCATGTGGACATTATTGGTCTTGAAATAGGCTATCGACTTATTCCATTAGTAGATAAAGCACAAGGTGGAGAACTACTTAACCGTATTAAAGGGGTTAGGAAAAAACTTTCGCAAGAGTTTGGCTTCTTGGTGCCAGCGGTACATATTCGTGACAACTTAGATTTAGATCCAAATAGCTACCGTATATCATTAATGGGCGTTACCGTTGGCGAGGCGGAGATTCGTCACGATAATGAGTTAGCGATAAACCCAGGCCAAGTGTTTGGTAAGCTTGAGGGTATTGCAACAAAAGACCCCGCCTTTGGTCTAGATGCGGTATGGATCAAGCAAGAACAACGAGAACATGCACAATCATTAGGTTATACGGTTGTTGACTCAGCAACCGTGTTGGCCACTCATTTAAGCCAAATTTTAACCAACAACACCGCACAACTGTTAGGGCATGAAGAAGTACAGAACTTACTTGATATGCTTGAGAAGAGTTATCCGAAGCTAATCGAAGGGCTTATTCCAGACGTATTATCGTTAGGCACTATCGTAAAAGTATTGCAAAACTTAATGAACGAAGGCGTTGCAGTGCGTGATATGCGCAGCATAATTCAAACATTAGTTGAATACGGCCCTAAGAGCCAAGACCCTGAAGTGTTAACCGCCGCAGTGCGTATAACCTTGCGTAAATTTATTGTTCAAGAGCTTGTAGGCCCAACCGTTGAAGTACCTGTCATAACTTTGTCACCAGAGTTGGAACAAATGTTGCACCAGTCTATGCAAATGGCTGGAGACGATGGCGCAGGTATCGAACCAGGCTTAGCAGAACGATTACAAAAATCTTTGACCGACGGTGCACAACAGCAAGAAATGGCTGGCGACACACCTATTTTATTAACGTCAGGCATTTTACGTTCAGTACTTGCTAAGTTTGTTAAATATACCATCCCGGGGTTACGTGTTATTTCTTATCAAGAAATTCCGGATGACAAACAAATTAAAATTGTTAGTGCTATTGGCCAGTAAAAAAAATATTTCAACGTAGTTGTACTGAATGATAAGGGTTGGCGATGAAAATTAGACGTTATGTAGCAAAAGATATGAGAACTGCACTCGCGCAAATTAAAGACGAGTTAGGTGTAGATGCAGTCATTATGTCAAATAAAAAGATTGCTGAAGGTGTCGAATTAATGGCTGCGGTTGATTATAACCAAAATATTAAACCTGCTGAGTCGAAACAAGAAAATAGCCCTGCAAGCCCAGAGCCAAACGCATTCAATAATAGCCAACCAGCGAGCCGGGTTGATATAGCTGAAGACACTGTCGCCATCAGCAGCGCCCCACAAGCTGCGGAGCAAGCCTCAAATGTGCCTGTTGACAGTTTAGCTGCGTTATTAAGCAGACAAGTTCAGCAAAATGGTTATGATAAAGCACCAGCCACACGAGCCTTTAATAGCAATATAGAAAATTCAGCCGCTAACGTGACCACGCATTCAGCTGTAAAACCTAATACTGCAGAACAAGTTGCTGAACAAGATATTGAGCAACAGTTTAAAAACTTTACTTCTCGTTTAGAGCAAAGCTCAAGTGCTGAGCCTAGTAACGACTTCCCTAATCAACAACAAGCTAATATTAATCAATCAGCAAACTTAAATAATGGTTTTGAAAACAAGCCTGCTCATAGTGAACGTCAAATAAGTGGCACTGAGTTTGAAAACATGCAAAAAGAAATGTCATCTATTCGCCAGTTATTAGAGCACCAAATGTCTGGATTAATGTGGCAAGACATGGCACAAAAAGATCCTATGCGCGCGGTACTCGTTAATAAATTAATGGCGATGGGATTAAATGAACAAGTGGCAGATCAAATTGCTGGTTACATTCCTGCTAATAGTGAAGAAAAAGACGCATGGCAACAAGCCAAACTTATTATAGCGGAACAATTAAACACTACGAATAACGATATTATTCAGCGCGGTGGGGTAGTTTCTCTTGTCGGTCCAACTGGTGTTGGCAAAACAACAACCATTGCAAAGTTAGCGGCTCGTTTTGCACAGGCACATGGTGCTGATCAAGTTGTATTAATTTCAACTGACAGTTATCGCATTGCAGGATTTGAACAACTTGCCACTTACGGTCGCATTATTGGCTGCCAAGTAAAGCTTGCTAATGATGGCAATGAACTAGATACCTTGTTACAACAGTATTCACAAAAGAAATTAATATTAATAGATACCGCAGGCATGGGGCAAAGAGATATGCGCCTAACCGAGCATTTGACTACCTTAATTTCTAATGCGCGTGTTAGAATTCGCAATTACTTAGTGTTAGCAGCGAATACACAACAACGTGTTATGCAAGAAAATGTTGAACGTTTTAAACGTATCCCTCTTGCCGGTTGCATCTATACTAAATTAGATGAGAGTCTTAGTGCTGGTGAAATTATCACTACCTCACTACAAAACGGATTAGCTATTGGCTATCTTACTGATGGACAAAGAGTTCCAGAAGATATTAAGGTTGCAAATGCTGAGAAATTAGTTACGCTTGCAGATAGAATGGCAAATAAGTCTCAAAGCTCAAATGCTGTTTCTTGGCGCACACCCGTAACAGCCGTTGCAGTGTAGTCGTCTTTAAATTGGCAGAGCAAGTATACTGATTGAATATTTACGTCAATTGGTATTATATAGAGAAATAACTTAGATGATAGATCAAGCGAGCGGCTTAAGAAAAATGCAAGATCCCCAACAAATTAAAGTCATAGCAGTGTCAGGTGGTAAAGGCGGCGTTGGCAAAACCAATGTCTCATTAAATACTGCTATTTCCTTAGCTAAACTAGGCAAGCGTGTACTCGTGCTAGATGCCGATTTAGGTCTAGCGAATGTTGACGTTATGCTAGGTTTACGGGTGCAACGAAACTTGTCTCACGTATTATCAGGCGAATGTGAACTGGACGATATTATTATCCAAGGTCCAGGTGGTATCAATATAATTCCCGCAACATCGGGCACACAATCTATGGTAGATTTAACGCCCGCTGAACATGCTGGGCTGATACGTGCCTTTAGCGATATGCAAACCAAGTTTGATATTTTAATTGTTGATACAGCCGCTGGTATCTCCGATATGGTTTTGAGTTTTTGTCGAGCATCTCAAGACGTATTATTGGTTGTATGTGACGAGCCTACTTCAATTACAGACTGTTATGCACTTATGAAGCTGTTAAGTCGCGATCACGGTTTATTCAAATTCAAAGTGGTGGCGAATATGGTGCGCAGTGCCAAAGAAGGCCAAAACTTATTTGCCAAACTTTCAAAAGTTACCGATAGATTTTTAGATGTAACTTTAGAGCTTGTTGCTGTAGTACCTTTTGATGAAAATATTCGAAAATCAGTGAGAAAACAACAAGCAATTGTTGAAGCATATCCTGACTCCCCTGCATCTATTGGCTTTAAATCTCTTGCCAAAAATATTATCAGCTGGCCTGTACCCAAAGAGGCTTCAGGACATTTAGAGTTTTTTATCGAGCAATTGCTAGAACACTAACAACCAAAAAAGTGAGCTATAGTGGGAAAACTACATACTTATAGTGTTGATAAATCGGCTTTGTTAGAACAACACACGGTGCTTGTAAAGCGTATCGCTTATCATTTGCTTGCCCGATTACCTGCTAGTGTAATTGTTGATGACCTTATCCAATCGGGCATGATAGGCCTACTTGAAGCATCAAACAATTTTGACAATACCAAAGGTGCCAGCTTTGAAACTTTTGCTGGCATTCGCATTCGTGGTGCTATGTTAGATGAGATTCGACGCGGTGACTGGGTGCCTCGTTCAGTGCATAAAAATAGCCGTATGATCAGCGAAGCGATAAAAAACTTAGAAGCTGAGCACGGTCGCGATGTGAGCGACTATGAAGTTGCTGAAAAATTAGAACTTTCAATTAATGAATACCATCAAATTTTAAACGAAGTCAGTGCGGGTAAAATACTCGGTATTGATGATTTAGGTGTGAGTGAAGATGTTATTGAAGTTGCTCATAGTCAGCAGCCAGATGAACCCTATGCTAATATTGAACAGAGCTTTTTCAAAAAGTCATTAGCTGAATGTATTTCCTCTTTACCCGAACGAGAAGCTTTAGTACTGTCATTGTATTATGATGAAGAGCTTAACCTTAGAGAAATAGGGCAAGTTCTTGACGTGAGTGAATCTCGGGTTAGCCAAATACACAGTCAAGCGATGCATCGATTAAAAGCACGTATGCAATCTTGGCAAAGTTAAGTAGAATAGTTAACTATAATAATAGAAACGTAGAAATTTAAATGTTCTCACCGGAGGGTGCCTTGGATAAAAATATGAAAGTACTTGTTGTTGATGATTTTTCAACAATGAGACGAATAATCAAAAACTTGTTGCGTGACTTAGGCTTTACCAATATTTCAGAAGCAGATGACGGCAACACAGCACTGCCGATGCTTAAAGATGGTAACTTTGACTTTGTTGTTACAGACTGGAATATGCCTGGCATGCAAGGTATTGATTTACTTAAAGCCATAAGAGCAGACAGTAATTTATCTCACATACCGGTATTAATGGTGACAGCTGAAGCTAAGAAAGAACAAATTATCATGGCGGCGCAAGCCGGTGTTAACGGCTATATTGTAAAACCATTTACGGCAGCAACGTTAAATACCAAGCTTGACAAAATTTTTGAACGTCTTGGTTAATTACTAATTTCTGTCACGCAAGGCCGTATTATGAGCACAAATGCTAATGTCCATATTTCTTTAGAACAAGCAAAGTTATTGGTTGAATACATTGAGTCAGGTCAACAAGCTAAAGCGAATGAATTAATAGCCGAAATTCAAAACCCAATTAATTCTGAACTATTCGAAGAAATAGGTAAGTTAACCCGCCAATTACATGACTCTTTGAATAACTTTCAAATTGATGAACGTTTAAATGATTTAGCGACAGCAGATATTCCTGATGCTAAAGAAAGATTGAATTTTGTTATTAGTCATACCGAAGAAGCTGCTAATAAAACTATGGATGCCGTTGAAGCAATATTTCCGGTGGTTGATGGTATTCAAAAGCAAATTAGTACGGTTAATCCGTTGTGGCAAAAATTAATGCACAATGATCTTGATGTCGCTGAATTTAAAGCTTTATGCCAAGATATAGATGTTTTATTGAAAACAACTGAAAAAGAAGCCAGTAAAATTCATCGCTTAATGACAGATGTTTTAATGGCACAAGACTTTCAAGATCTTACAGGCCAAGTTATTCGAAAAGTAATTGATTTGGTTCGTGAGGTTGAAGAAAGCTTAATTTATATGTTAACCGCTTTTGGTATTTCCTCAGAAAAAAATAAAGCTGACCAGCTTCCTAAAGTAGGTGAAAATTTAGTTGAAGGCCCAATTATTAACAGCGAGAATCGCCAAGATGTTGTGTCAGGTCAAGACGATGTTGATGATTTATTATCAAGTTTAGGTTTTTAACAGGAGTTATTAAATGTCATTTGAACAAGATGAGGAAATTCTTCAGGATTTTTTAATTGAAGCTGGAGAAATACTCGAAACCTTGTCGGAGCAATTAGTTGAGCTTGAAAATGATCCTAATAATGCAGAGCTACTTAACGCTATTTTTAGGGGCTTTCATACGGTAAAAGGCGGCGCCGGATTTTTATCACTAACTGAGTTGGTAGAAACGTGCCATGGTGCTGAAAATGTTTTCGATACCTTAAGAAACCAACAGCGAACGGTTACTTCAGCGTTAATGGATGTGATCTTACAAGCATTAGATACCATTAATGAACAATTTGCCCAAGTGCAAAATAAAGAAACGTTATCAAAACCGAATCCTGTTCTTATTACCGAATTACACCGATTATCTCAACCTGAAACTCAAGATGAACAAGCCCCACCTGTTGTTGACGTTTCTAATCAAGCCCCAGCGGAGCCAGCAGAGCCATCGGCTTCAAATGACGAAATGTCAGAAGATGAATTTGAACGTTTATTAGACGAGCTTCATGGTGGTGGTTCACCAACTCCAAGTGCCCCTGTAGCGCCTAAAGCCCCAGTATCAAATAGTAATGATATTTCGGATGACGAATTTGAATCTTTATTAGATGAGCTTCATGGCAGAGGTTCATTTTCTTCAGATGTTAGCGCCCCAAGTCCGGCACCAAAAGCTACTTCACCCGACGAAATAAATGATGCCGAGTTTGAGTCTTTGCTAGACGAACTTCATGGTAAAGGACAAGGCCCAAAGCCTGCAGCAGCGGCAGCTGAAAGCCCGGTCGAAAAACCAATAACACCACCAGCGGCAAATGTACCTGCCCCGAAAAGTCCTGAAGCTAAAGCTGAAGTAAAGCCTGTCGTTCAATCAGCATCGGAGGCAGGTGACAAAAAATCGGCACCAGCAAAACCAGCTCAAGCTGAAACAACCGTTAGGGTCGATACTAAGCGATTAGACCAAATTATGAATATGGTTGGTGAGTTAGTGCTAGTGCGTAACCGCTTAACTAGCCTGGGTTTGATCAAAGAAGACGAAGATTTAACTAAAGCAGTATCTAATTTAGATGCTGTAACAACTGATTTGCAAGGCGCGGTAATGAAAACGCGTATGCAGCCTATTAAAAAGGTTTTTGGCCGTTTTCCTCGGGTCGTACGTGATCTAGCACGTAGTTTAAATAAAGAAATTAAACTTATACTTGAAGGTGAAGAAACCGATTTAGATAAAAATTTGGTTGAAGCTCTTGCCGATCCATTAGTGCATCTTGTACGTAACTCGGTTGATCATGGTATTGAATCGCCAGATAAACGCGTTGCGGCAGGTAAGTCACGAGAAGGTGTTGTTGTATTATCGGCATCACAAGAAGGTGACCATATTCTCCTGACTATTCGTGATGATGGTGCAGGCATGAACGCAAATAAACTAAAAGAAATTGCCATTGAACGAGGCGTTTTAGATGTCGATGCAGCCGCACGAATGTCTGATAAAGAAGCTTTTAGTTTAATTTTTGCTCCAGGGTTTTCAACTAAAACTGAAATTTCAGAAGTTTCTGGCCGTGGCGTTGGTATGGATGTGGTAAAAACCAAAATTACCCAACTTAATGGCACCGTTAATATCGACTCAGAAATGGGTGTTGGCACCATACTAGAAATTAAAGTGCCATTAACATTAGCAATATTACCGACATTAATGGTTGTCATTGGCAAGCAAACTTTTGCGCTACCTTTAGCTGCTGTGAATGAAATATTCCACCTTGATTTAACCAAAACCAATGTCGTTGATGGGCAGCTAACCATAATAGTACGTGAGAAAGCGATTCCACTATTCTATCTTGATCAATGGTTAGTGCGAGATTACGTTGAAAAGCCTCGAGATCGTGGTCATGTGGTAATTGTACAATTAGGTAATCAGCAAATTGGTTTTGTTGTTGACAGTTTAATCGGCCAAGAAGAAGTTGTTATTAAACCTTTAGACAGATTATTACATGGTACACCGGGTATGGCAGGCGCAACCATTACCAGCGATGGTGGTATAGCGTTAATTATTGATGTACCTAACATGCTTAAATATTATTCTAAAAAATCGATACTGAATAAGAAGTTACGTTCATAATACGTTTTAATATTAAGTTAACAGCGACAGGAAGTAGATTGTAAATGTCTTTTAAAGTATTGGTGGTTGATGACTCCAGTTTTTTTCGACGCCGAGTAACGGACATTCTCAATAATGATCCTGAGCTTGAGGTTATCGATGTTGCTATAAATGGTTTAGAAGCAGTTAAAAAAGCAATTGCGCTAAAACCTGACGTAATAACCATGGATATAGAAATGCCGTTACTAAACGGCATTGACGCTGTTAAACAAATAATGGCGCAAGCTCCTACCGCTATAATTATGTTCTCTTCGTTAACGCATTCAGGTGCTAAAGCGACACTTGAAGCTTTAGATGCCGGTGCGTTGGACTTTCTACCGAAAAAATTCAATGAAATAGCCAAAACCACAGAGGATGCAGGAAGTTTATTACGACAACGTGTCAAACAACTGGCAAGAAAGAAAGGTGCAGCATTACCCAGAATTTCTACTTTTCGATCTCGAGCTGCGGTTGATGCTAAAGCTAATTCAGATAATACAACTTCAGCTAGAACATCAAAAGCGACTGCTGATATCGGCAAATATCCTAATGAAAGCGTCAATAAAAAAACAGATAAAAGTTATAAGCTTTTAGCTATAGGAACCTCCACCGGTGGGCCTGTGGCTTTACAGCAGCTACTCGTTCAATTACCAAAAGATTTTCCCTTACCTATTATTTTAATCCAACATATGCCAGCTACATTCACCTCAGCTTTTGCTAGTCGATTAAATACACTCTGTAAAATATCGATTAAAGAAGCAAGCTCTGGCGATATTTTAAAACCTGGACATGCTTATTTAGCGCCTGGCGGTAAGCAAATGATCATTGATGGTACAGAAAATGCAGCAAAATTAAGAATACTGGAAGATAATTCTGAGCGGATTGCTTTCAAACCTAGTGTAGATATTAGTTTTGCTTCAGCAGCTAAAGTTTTTGGCGGTAATGTTTTAGGGGTAATACTCACCGGAATGGGTGCCGATGGTCGTGATGGTTCGCGGTTGTTAAAAAGTAAAGGCGCTACAATCTGGTCACAAGATGAAGAGTCTTGTGTGGTATATGGTATGCCGCAAGCAGTTACCGTGGCAGGAATATCAGAACGTTCACTGGCGATTGACAGCTTTCCATCTGCAATTCTTAAGGAAATACAGCATGGATAAACTAAGTATATCAGGCTTGTTAATTGCCATTTTGGCGATATATTTGGGCTTTATAATTGATGGCGGTTCAATTTCTTCATTATTAGAATTACCCGCATTTATTATTGTTTTTGGTGGCACGCTAGGCGCAGTTATGCTGCAGTCATCACAGGTTCAATTCTTACACGCTATTACATTACTAAAATGGTTGTTTGTACCACCTAAATATGATGTTGAGCAAGGTATAGAATCAATTGTTGAATGGGCTGAAAAAGCACGAGAATCTGGTTTTTTATCTTTAGAGTATATTGCCGAAGAAGAGAACGATTTTTTTGTGAATAAAGGCTTAAATTTACTGGTTGACGGTGCCGAAGTTGAAAACCTAAGGGTTTCACTTGAGTTAGATTTAGATTTATACCGAGAACACAATTTACGCTCTGCACACGTTTTTGAATCTATGGGAGGTTATAGCCCAACAATAGGTATTTTAGGTGCGGTACTTGGCTTAATTCATGCCATGTCGAATTTAGCTGATCCTGAGTTACTAGGGCAAGGTATTGCCACAGCATTTGTTGCCACCATTTATGGTGTTGGATTTGCAAACTTAATATATTTACCGATTGCGAATAAAATTAAAGCGATTGTTCATCAACAAACCATGTATCGTGAAATGATGACAGAAGGAATAATCGCTATAGCTTTAGCAGAAAACCCACATGCCATTGAAAATAAGTTGTCGGCATTTCGGTTAGAACAATGAACCGTTTAAGAGCTCGTCGACATTTAGTTGAGCATGAAAATGTTGAGCGCTGGTTAGTCTCCTACGCAGATTATATGACATTATTGTTTGCGCTTTTTGTTGTGCTATATGCCATGGCAATGGTCAACGAAGAACCTTTTGAAACCGCCACAGAATCAATAGGTAAAGTATTTCAAGCTAATGAAGAGCAACCCAAAAATCGCGGCCATGGAGATGACATATTACCGGTAAATAGCGCTAAAACTAAAAAGCGTTTATACGGTAATGGCATTTTAACGGACGCTGGCCCTGAACTTGTAACAGGTGAAGTTACTTTATCAAATGTCTCAGATGCACAAGTAGGTACTACCTTAACGTCTTTAGAAAAAGACCTACATGAAGCATTATACGAATTAGTTGAGTCTGGTTATGCGCAATTGCAAATAGATGGCGATTGGTTAGAAATAGAATTAAATAGTGGCTTACTTTTTCCTAGTGGTTCTTCATCACCCACCAATGCCGCTAAAGATATATTGTTGGTTATTTATCAAGTTATTGCTGATGCTAGTAATTACATAAGAGTACGCGGATATACCGATAATCAAGCTATTGAAACAGAAATTTTCTCCTCTAATTGGGAATTATCGGTATTTAGAGCAACCGCAATTTTAAGAGAATTAGAAAAGCTATCTTTAAATCCTGCTCAAATGGCTATTGAAGGTTATGGACAATATTACCCAAGTGCAGATAATGCCACAGCCACTGGACGGGCAAAAAATCGCCGCGTTGTCATTGCCATTTCTAAATACGGCCTCGAAAAAGCTAATTTATTGGCAACACCTACTATTTCCGTTAAAGATGTTGAAGCCATTAAAAATATTGCTACTGAGCAAGATGATGAAATTCGCATTATTAGGCTTGAAAATGGTGGCATTCGCATAACAACAAGAGCGGAAGCTAATAACACCGAAGCCACTAATCCAACGGAAGAAAAAGAAAATGAATAATAGGAATTACGCTTGGTAGTTTGGACGGTTGCAAATCAAAAAGGTGGAGTAGGCAAAACTACCACCACGATAGCCTTGGCTGGATTATTAGCAGAACAAGGGCACCGTGTGTTGCTTGTTGACACCGACCCGCATGCCTCATTAAGTTATTATTTTGGTATTGAGTCTGAAGACTTAGAGTTAAGTGTTTATGATTTGTTTATGCAAGCTGCAAATAAAGAGCAAATTATGCAGAGCATGTGTCCCTCAAGTTACGAAAATATTGATATATTGCCGGCAACTATGGGGCTAGCGACTCTTGACCGTTCACTGGGTAACAAAGGCGGTATGGGGTTAGTATTAAAGAAAGCATTACAGGCAATTAAGAATGAATATGATTATGTCTTGATTGATTGCCCGCCTGTTTTAGGGGTGTTAATGGTAAATGCACTTGCCGCCAGTGATAGAATTATTGTGCCAGTACAAACTGAATTTTTGGCACTTAAAGGTTTAGACCGGATGATGAAAACATTAGATATCATGCAAGGGCAGCAACCCTCAGCGTTTAAATATACCATAGTACCAACCATGTTTGATAAACGCACAAAAGCATCTATATTAACTTATCAAAAACTCTTAAGAGCATACGGCGAAGCTGTTTGGACAGCTGTAATACCTATTGATACCAATTTTCGAAATGCCAGTAATGCGCAAAAAGTACCTTCAGACTTCGCGCCTAAGTCTCGTGGTATTCTCGCGTATCGAGATTTATTAACCTATCTAGTTAACTTAACTACACAGAGTAAGTAAGCACATGTCAAAATCTTTAGCAGCAAGTAAAAAATTAATGCAAAGCTATTTGTCAGAATTGCTTAATGAAGACGTAGAGCCAAAACTTGCGCCTCAAGCTAAAGAAAGCTCAGTATTGCCAGTAAAAGAAAAACAAGCACAACCATTAGAAAGTTTGCTCAATAATGCTAGTTTGTTGCAAATTGCCCAAGAGGCTGAAGAAACAGTACAAATTAAACCTTTATCATCAGCAAAAGCTAGCAATAAAGACTTACTTGAAAAATCAAAGGCTGAAGAACCACAAGTTAAAATAGAGCACGCTAACACAATACACAACGACACTATTTCACCTAGTATAAAATCGAAAGTGGCGATTAAAGAGCCCAACGTCGATGTTAATGTCAAAAATGCTGATGAAATTAAAACCCGTAAAAGCTTAGGTGGGTTCACAGAAAGCAAACCGCTAAGTTATCGCCAAGGCGATTTTCAAGCCATGTTCTTCGAAGTTGCTGGTTTAATCGTTGCAGTGCCACTTGTTGAGCTGGGTGGTATACATAGTAATAATAAAGCCACGCCACTGATGGGCAAGCCTGATTGGTTTAAAGGCGTTATGCTACACCGAGACGAAAAAATTAATGTCGTTGATACCGCGCTTTGGGTAATGCCTGAGAAATGTGACCAAGCATTGCTATCGGCACTTAATTATCAATACATTATTATGCTGAACAATTCTGAATGGGGTTTATCGGCTGAAAAATTGATAGATACCGTAACGTTAAAGCAAGAAGACGTTAAATGGTTAGATACGCCAAACAAGCGTCCATGGCTTGCTGGACTGGTAAAAAACCGTATGTGTGCACTGTTAGATGTTGATTCCTTAATTAAGTTATTGGAAAAAGGTGCAAATATAAAGCAAGATTAATTGATGAATTTAATCTTGCCAGTATACTTAGAGCATAAGAACTTTAGTTAAATAGAAATTTAAAGAGGTCAGCAGTATGTCTGATGAAAGACGCAATGCAAGTGAACGTGTAGATATTAATGATGAAGTTCTCCAATGGGTAACGTTCAAACTTGATAGCGAAACCTATGGTATAAACGTAATGCAAGTCCAAGAAGTGTTACGTTATACAGAAATAGCCCCTGTTCCTGGCGCTCCTGTATACGTTATGGGTATTATTAATCTTCGTGGCAATGTTGTTACCGTTATCGATACTCGCGCAAGATTTGGGCTTGAATCTGCAGGTATTACAGATAACACACGTATTGTGATCATTGAAGCTGACAGCCAAGTTATTGGTATTTTAGTTGATAGCGTTGCAGAAGTTGTTTATTTACGCGCTTCAGAAATAGACGTGGCACCCAATGTAGGTAACGATGAAAGTGCTAAGTTTATTCAAGGTGTATCTAATCGAGAAGGTGAACTGCTTATTTTAGTTGATTTAAATAAACTACTTTCAGATGACGAATGGGATGAATTAAAACAATTCTAACCATAACCAATCAGCCTGCCTTAGCGGGCTTTTATTTCTAGCGAAGCCAATAGTACTATGGAAAATATTCCTGCAAACTTAATCAGTTTAATCGCATTTGCCATTGTTATGCTTGTTGCCATGCTTTTATTGGCACTTAAAAATCGTTTTGCTCAACAAATCTCAGCATTAAAACTTCAAATACAAAGCCAAGATCTACAATTAATAGAATTGCAAAATTTGCTCGCTAGTAGTGAATTACAATTAAAAGCCATTCAACAACAATGTAATGACTCGCAATTAGAAAATGAACAAGTCAGTAAGCAGCTAGAACATCGTATCAAAGTAGCTCAAGAGCAGTTTACTAATCAATTTGAAACTATAAATCAGCTTTTACATCAACAACCTGAAGACAAGCTTTACTCACGTGCACAAAAATTAGTTGAACTCGGTGCCGATATAACCGAAATTATGCGTGAATGTGATATACCACGAGCAGAAGCAGAAATGCTCCTCGCAGTACATCGAAAAAATGTGGCTGAATAATTAAAAGCATTACGATGTTTTGCTAAATTTGAACGCCAATTACATTTTTAAATTAAACTCCTCAAGCTCACATGATAAACTAATCGATATAACTTAAATTTATGCTTAACCGTGGCGTATGGCTATTGGTTAAATAACAAGGAACCTGTCGTGAACAGTTCAAAAAAGATTACAATAATAAAGCCGATAAAATTAAATTTGAAAATGTTGTTTGTAATCATATTTTCTATATTTGTCAGCGCATGTTCATCAACACCTTCTAACGAAAAATCTGTATCAGATCCCAAAGATCCACTCGAAGCAATAAATCGACCTTTTTGGACATTTACCTGGGACTATGCTGATAAATATGTCTTTAAACCTGCTTCAGAAGGTTATGTAGAATACGTACCAACAGACTTACGCGCAGGCGTATATAACATGGCATTAAACTTAAATGAGCCATCAACAATCATTAACCACTTGTTACAAGCAAAGTTTACTGAAGCCGCTAAATCTACCGGACGTTTTGTTTTAAACTCTACTATCGGTCTTTTAGGTTTTTTCGACCCAGCAAGTGATTTTGGTTGGAACCGCAAAGAAGAAGAGTTTGGCGAAGTACTTGGCAGCTACGGCGTTGGCGATGGGCCATTTTTAATGGTGCCTGCTTTAGGTCCTTCTTCAGTACGTGAAGAAGTCGGCGACTTTGTTGATAGTTATTATTGGCCACTTGCCATTATAGACTTTTGGCCTAACTTAGTGCGTGCAGGTATTATCGGTTTAGAAACCAGAGCATCGCTTGCTGATCAGGAAAGTATCATTAAAGATTCTATCGACCCGTACGAATTTGTTAAAAATGCTTACTTTCAAAATATGCAATTCAAAGTTTATGATGGCAACCCACCGATTGAAGTTGACCAAGCAGAAGAAGAAAACATTGACGCCTATCTAGAAGAGCTAGAAGGCATGTAAAGTTAACTTCCTACAGTAAAGTTAGAAATAAGAAGCGAACTATTGTTCGCTTTTTTGATATTGAGCGATGGCTTTATCAAGGTATTTAACAGAGAAGTGAAGCATGATAGGTCTTAGCAGTATGAAGTACGCCGTTAATACAATCACTACCGATGCTGCTAGCGCTAATCCTTGCAAATTAGCAATAAATAGAAAGGGCGGGATCAGCAAGGCGAGTTTAATGATGTTTAATACGAACTTTTCAGGTGCAGAAAGCTTAGCCTGCGCTAAAGTTAAAATGGCTTGTCGTTGATGTAAACTAAACGCTTGTAGTGCCGGTATTTTGTTAGAAGAAAAATAAATAGTCATAAAGTTTCAATTCAGTATTCGCATAAAGCAAATATATCACTTTGATACAAAAATGACACTTAATGTGCCACGAGCAAATAAAATAGTTAACCTCATATTAAAGTGATACTCCCAAGCGTAAAACAAAGCCGTTCATTATTTAATTTTAGATAAATTTGTTAAAACGAGTTCCTCAGTGGCGTGCAATTTGCTAGAATTGCCGAAAATTTTATCAGTAGGTGATTTTTAAATGAATATCATAGAAGCTAACTTTGATGCAACCGGTAAGAAATTCGCAATTGTAGTATCTCGCTTTAACAGTTTTGTTGTTGAGAGTTTACTTGAAGGTGCAGTAGATGCACTTAAACGTCACGGAAATGTTGCAGAAAGCGATATTACCGTTATTCGTGTTCCAGGTGCATATGAGTTACCTGTAGCCGCTAAAAAAATCGCTGCTAAAGGCGGTTACGATGGCATAATTGCTATTGGCGCTGTTATTCGTGGTGGCACACCGCATTTTGATTTTGTTGCAGGCGAATGTAATAAAGGTTTAGCACAAGTTGCAATGGAGTACACATTACCCGTGGCATTTGGTGTTATTACTACAGACACTATTGAGCAAGCTATTGACCGTGCAGGCCTTAAAGTAGGTAATAAAGGCGCTGAAGCAGCGTTAAGTGCATTAGAAATGGTTAATGTGCTCGATAAGTTATAACAGGAAACTATTGTGAAACCATCACCTAGAAGAAAAGCCAGAGAATTGGCAGTACAAGCGGTTTATTCTTGGCAGCTAAGCCAAAATAATGTTGCTGAAATCGAGTTAAACTTTTTAACTGATAACAGCGCTCGTCGTTTCGACATCCCATACTTTCAACAATTATTTAATGGTGTAACAACCAACGTTGGTAGTATTGATGACAAAATAGCCCCACATGTTGATCGTCCATTAGATGATGTTGACCATGTTGAAAAAGCTGTTCTTCGTGTTGCGGTTTATGAGCTAACAAACTGTTTAGATGTACCTTATCGTGTCATTATCAATGAAGCGATTGAACTAGCTAAATCGTTTGCGGCTGACGATAGTCATAAATTTGTAAACGGCGTGTTAGACAAAGTCGTTAAGCTTGTTCGCCCGAACGAATAGTATAAAACTGGTTGTAATATGAAAGAGTTTGAATTGATCAAACGCTACTTTAGTGAGCAGATGATTAAACGCAAGGATGTTGTGCTTGGCATAGGAGATGACTGTGCAATAGTTACTCCTTCTGAGCGTCAGAATATTGCAATTACTACCGACACCTTGGTCGCTGGCGTACACTTCCCGCATGAAACTAGTGCACGCGCGATCGGCCATAAGTCGATTGCTGTAAACCTATCCGATCTAGCTGCTATGGGCGCTGAGCCTACTTGGATTTCATTGGCCATTACATTACCTGAAGTTGATGTAAAGTGGGTTGAAGAATTTTGTAAAGGGGCATTTGAATTGTGCGAGTTTTATAACGTGCAATTAATTGGTGGCGATACCACACAAGGCCCTTTAAGCATTACACTTACCGCTCAAGGTTTAGTACCTCATAATACCCACCTTAAGCGTTCTGGTGCAAAAGCGGGTGATTGGATCTATGTTACCGGTGAAATTGGCGATGCAGCCTTAGCACTTAAACATATATTTAAAGAGGTAAATGTTGCCCCTGAATATAGAGCAAGTGTACAAAAAAGTTTAGATTTTCCAACGCCTAGAATACTTGCAGGCCAAGCACTACGTAATTATGCAAGTTCTGCTATAGATCTTTCAGACGGATTAATTGCCGATTTAGGGCATATCTGTACTGCCTCTAAAGTAGGCGCTAATATTGTGCTCGACGACTTGCCTATTTCTAACGCATTGCGTGATACTGTCGGGCTAGAAAAAGCCTACGAAATGACGTTATCAGGTGGCGATGATTACGAGTTATTATTTACCGTTTCTGAAGATAATAAAGTCGGTATGGAAACTGCGTTAGCGAATACCAGTAATACAATTACCTGTATTGGTCAAATTAATGGTAGTGAAAAAATCACTACCACGCTAAACAGCAAACCCGTTGCTATTAGTACAAGCAGTTTTGAGCACTTCTCTGGTAGTAAAGCCTGAATATGACAAAATCTACGGCAAATTTTCGCCTTTTAAATCCTGTGCACTTTTTAGCGTTAGGTTTTGGTAGTGGTTTAGCACCAAAAGCACCAGGCACTTTTGGTACGCTAGCGGCTGTACCTTTGTTTTTATTAATGGCGCCGTTAAGTACGAATATTTACTTGTTGCTGTTAGTAATAATGAGCCTTGCTGGTATTTATATTTGTGGAAAAGCAGCAGAAGATGCTGGTGTGCCAGATCATGGCGCTATCGTATGGGACGAAATTGTTGGTTTGTTGATCACTATGTGCTTAATGCCAGTAACTTGGCAAACATTGCTGGTTGGTTTTGCTTTATTTCGTTTTTTCGATATTTTAAAACCTTGGCCTATTTCCTTTATCGATAAAAACTGTCATGGCGGTTTTGGCATTATGCTTGACGATATAGTGGCAGGTATTGCTGCTTGGGCGTGTATGATGCTTATTTTTTATTAAAACCAAAGCATCAGTAATACCAATTGAAATAAATAATCAATCATTTTAAGGCGGTCTAAATCGTCAATAACTGCGTTGTTTTCAATCCCAATAGCCCGCTATTGCTCAATCAAACGCCTTATTATTGAACAATTTATCCTCGCTTAAAATTGGTCAATAACTTATTACATTTGGTATCAAGTATTTATAAAGCGTTCAAATGTAATTAAAAAAGCCAAAGAAGTTATTCTTTGGCTTTTTCGTTTTAGTTATTGGTTAAATTAATTTAACAACCTAACTCTAATAGTCGCTTCAATTTGCTTTAACTCTTTAAGGGCTAATTCGCGGCTTTCAACTTCAATATCGATAACTACATAACCAATTTGTTCAGCGGTTTGTAAATATTGTGCAGCAATGTTGATATTGTGTTTAGCAAACATTTGGTTAATTTGAGTTAATACGCCCGGCTTGTTGTGGTGAATATGTAATAAACGACTCGTACCAACATGACCAGGTAGCGATACTTCAGGGAAGTTAACCGCAGACAAGGTTGAGCCATTATCTGAATATTTCGCTAGTTTACTGGCTACTTCAAGACCAATGTTTTCTTGAGCTTCTTTAGTACTACCACCAATATGAGGCGTTAAAATAACATTGTCAAAAGCGCGCAATGGGCTAACAAACTCTTCTTCGTTGCCTTTAGGTTCAACCGGAAAAACATCGATTGCGGCACCGGCAACTTTTTTACTGCTTAAAGCATCTGCTAAGGCATCGATATCAACCACAGTACCGCGAGATGCATTAATAAATATCACGCCGTCTTTCATCACTTCAAATTCAGCTGTACCCATCATGTTTTTAGTTTGAGGTGTTTCAGGCACATGTAAGCTTATAACGTCGGCTTCTTTTAATAATGCTGTCATTGTTGGTGCTTGGCTTGCGTTACCTAAAGGGAGCTTAGTTTCTATATCGAAAAAGCGAACTTTCATGCCTAACGTTTCCGCTAGAATGCCTAATTGCATGCCGATATGGCCATAACCAATAATACCTAGGGTTTTACCTCTAGCTTCAACTGAACCCGCAGCCGACTTATTCCAAACGCCACGATGTGCTTGGGCACTTTTTTCAGGAATACCGCGCAGCAACAATAACGTTTCACCTAAAACTAACTCTGCAACTGAGCGAGTATTTGAAAATGGTGCGTTAAATACGGGAATACCTAATGATTGAGCTGCAGCTTTATCGACTTGGTTGGTCCCAATACAAAAACAACCAATAGCAACTAGCTTTTTCGCATGGCTTAGTACTTTTGCATTCAAGTCTGTGCGAGAGCGTATGCCAATAAAGTGTACATTAGCAATTTTCTTAATAAGCTCGGCTTCTGAAAGGGAAGTTTTAAGATATTCAATATTTGAATAGCCTTTGTTTTTAAGCTCTTCAAGGGCGCTTTGATGAACCCCTTCTAAAAGTAATATCTTAATTTTATCTTTCGCTAGTGAATTATTGCTCATGGTTGTTAATCTTCTCTGGATCAAAAATTTACGTGTGCTAAACCTTAATTAAATAAGCGTTTAGATGGCTAGATACCTAAACTATCATATAGGGCATAAACTCTAAAGTGTTATTTTATTATTTTTGCACCGTCTTGTGTGCCGATAATTAATACATCAGCTGGACGATTAGCGAACAAACCATTAGTCACAACTCCTGCAATTGCATTAATGCTGTTTTCAAGGGCTTTAGGGTCGAGTATTTCTAGATTATGCACATCAAGAATAACATTGCTATTGTCGGTTATAACACCTTGACGATAAGCAGGATCACCGCCTAATTTAACTAATTCTCTTGCGACATAACTGCGCGCCATAGGAATAACTTCAACAGGTAATGGAAAGCGGCCTAATATAGGAACTTGCTTAGTGTCGTCAGCAATACAAACAAAAGTTTTAGCAACTGCAGCAACAATTTTCTCGCGTGTAAGCGCAGCACCGCCGCCTTTAATCATATGCATATGGGGATTAATTTCATCAGCGCCGTCAACATAGACATCAATACCGTCAACATTGTTAAGTTCAAACACTTCAATGCCGTAAGACTTTAAGCGCTCTGTTGAAGCTTCTGAGCTCGACACCGCACCGACAATAGTTTCTTTAATCGTCGCAAGAGCATCGATAAAGTGATTTACCGTTGAGCCAGTACCTACACCAACAATGGTATCTGCTTTGATATAGTCGAGGGCTTTGATAGCCGCCGCTTTTTTCATGTCATCTTGAGTCATAAAAATCTCTTTAAGTGTTAAGTTAGAAGCTGTCAGTAAATAGAATTAGTTTTAAGCTATCAGCTATCAGCTATCAGCTATCAGTAAGTGATGGTTAGTCTTTACTGAAAGCTAAAAACTGACAGCTTACAGCTATTATTTCCTACTATTATAACAACAGTATTAACTAAGTTAGCGTTTATTTATTTATGTATGTCGAATTTATATTGCCTAGTCGGCGTTACTATTTCTGGTAGTGGAATATCCCAGAGCTGTGAAGGTAATTCGTTAATCATTTGAATGTCGTGTGCTAGGCCGATAGGGTAAGGTTTCAGCCGTTTATCATTATTTTCAATACGATACTGCTTAAACCATGTTGATAATGTTCGATCGTAAAATCCGCCGCCCATACCTAAGCGATTACCTGTTTGGTCAAAAGCGACTAAAGGTGTAAAAATAATATCTATATCGTTAACCTTTTTAATGAGGCGCACATCAAGCTTTGGCTCTAAAATGCCATATTTATTTTTTTGCATGCTACTGCTTGGCTGATAATGCAAAAAGAGTAAATGCCCTGAGCTAAAGGGATGAAGCACAGGTAAATATACGTTTTTGTTATTTTGCCAGCACCATTGAATAAAAAGCAGTGGGTCAAGCTCTCCATCGTTGGCTAAATACAATGCAATGTTATTTGCCGATAGCACATCAGGTCTTGCGGTTAATTGGTTGAGTAACTCACTCGATAGCTTTTGCTGCTCAATAATACTTAAGCTTTTTCGCTTTGCTCTGATTAACGATCTTATTTGGTTTCTAGTAGGCATAGTTTATGGCGATTTTTTGGTTAAGCTAATGAGTTAAGCTTTATGGGTTGTAAAAGTATGTTGTTAAAGCCAACCTACAAGAAATCAACAAAAATTGAAATACCTAGTTTTAGGTATGTGGTACTCGTGATAATTTCACTCAATAAAACTGTATTAGAGTAGAGCTGAATTAAGCTTTAGCTAAATAGAACAATGCTCCACACTATTATTTTAAGGCAAAAAAATAGCCAACATAATGTTGGCTATTTATCTTGATAATTTAAGCGCTAATACGTTATAAAAAATTATGCAGTAGTTGTTGTACCGTTAGTGTTCGCTGCAGGTACTTCATCATCTTCTGTTTTAAGTGCTTCCCAGAATCTAGACTTTAAACCAACTAGCAAAATAACAATACCAATACCAATGCTGAACAAGCTAATTTGGATATATAACGCAGGTATTTGTTCAACGTTATTTGGATCATAGTTACCCGCAAGTAAACCAGAAATAATATTACCAATAGAATAAGTTAGAACGAATACACCCATCATTTGGCCAGCAAATCTTCTAGGCGATAACTTACTTACCGCACTTAAAGCGATTGGGCTTAAACATAACTCACCAACCGTATGTAGGAAGTAAGTGGTAATTAACCAACCTGGAGCCACTTGTAAGCCACTTGCCGCATATTGTGCAGCAAAGAACATAACAATAAAGCCACTTGCCATGATAATTAAACCAGCAGCACATTTAATGCCGTAAGCAGGTGTTACCATTCTTTGACCTAATTTTATCCAAAAGGCAGCAAAGAAAGGCGAAAGTAAAACGATAAACATTGAGTTAGAGAACTGAAACCATGCCGTTGGTACTTCAAAAGAGCCAATCATGCGGTCAGTGTAATCACGAGCGAATAAGTTTAATGAAGAACCTGCTTGTTCAAAACCAGACCAAAAACACGCTGAGGCAATACAAATTAATAACAACGCCCAAAGTTTTTTCTTTTCATTGCCCGTTAAACCACTGCAGAAATAAATAACGGCGTAATAAATAACAAAAATTAAGGTAAATGCAATTGCAACATATTGTGCTAAAGCAATAGGGTCTATCACAATAACGCCTTGGAACGTTAGCACGGTAATAACAGCAATAGAAACTAAACCAGCAATAATAACTGTCCAACTGTTACGTTGGCCTTTAGCAGATAAAGGCGCAACAGGTTTTGCACCTACACCTTCTAATTTTGGTGCTGTAAGTCGGTACTGAATAAGACCGGCAGCCATACCAATTGCAGCAGCACCAAAAGCATAGTGCCAACCGAAATCTGAAGCTAAATAACCACAAATTAAATACCCAATGAAAGAGCCTAAATTAATGCCCATATAATAAATAGCGTAACCACTGTCACGGCGTTTATCACTTTCACTGTATAATTGGCCAACCATAGCGCCAATATTAGGCTTTAATAAACCCGTACCTAAAATAACTAAAATCAAACCGATGAAGAATGTTTTATCATTTGGAATAGCTAAAACAATGTGACCAAGCATAATAATAATGCCGCCGTACCAAACAGCACGTTGCCCGCCGAGTAATCTATCTGCTATCCAACCACCAGGTAAGCCCATAAAATAAACGGTACCGGTATATAAACCATAAATAGCTGTTGCTGAAGCAATGGTTATTCCTAAACCGCCTTCTTGTAACGTTGCCGTCATAAAAAGAACAAGTAAAGCTCGCATGCCGTAATAGCTCATGCGTTCCCACATTTCAGTAATGAAAAGTGTTTTCAACCCGCCCGGATGGCCATAAAAGGCCTCTGAATTCTGGGTACTCATATAAAATCCTCAATAGGTAAGACTAAACACGGTTTAAAATTGTTTTTATTTCAACAGGCATAAATATCAGGTTGATTGTGTTTAGAAAAATTACAAACTTTTAATAATCAGCCCGTTTTATACCTTTGCTAGCCTTGAAAGGCAAGTCTGGCAGGTTAATCTTTTGTTAATGACGTACAACTGCCTAATTTTTGTTAGGTTAGTTGATATTGTAGCCACGCACGCCTAAGTAATGTTGAATAAAATAGGTAATTAACTCAAGACATTATTAACAGCAATTGCATGAGAAGGTTTAATAGTTATTGGTTGAACACCGTTTTTAAATGTGTAGTGAACGCATATCAATTATTAAGAATGTGTACTTAAAGTAAATTATTGTAAACAAAGTTATCCGTTACCTGTACTTCACCATATTACTTGTTACATTTTCTTCGTGATAAAAGGCGATTATTTAAGGGCCTGCTATTTAACAATAGCTTTATATAAAAAACTGAAAATTAAACTAATTCGCACGGTTAGCTCTGCAGATAATCTACGAGTTTATTTTACGAAACAGGTTAATAAAAAGTTACTTTAATCAAAGTACACTTACTGATAAACTCCACGCTGCTTTACTTTTAAATCTAAGTTCTGTCCCCCGTATATATAGGAAGAAATACGCGCCAATGATTCATTTTATTCGTCTACTGACAAGCCTTTTTGTTGTTTCAATACTCTCATTTAATGCACTTGCTGCACAAATTAGTCAACAACAAATAGCGCAATTTAAAAACTTACCTAAATCGCAGCAGCAAGCATTAGCGCAAAGCATGGGCGTTGATCTAAACGCTGTTATGGGGCAAATTTCTAGCGGGGGTCAACAAACGCAGTTATCTTCAACACCGGTAATGCCTAGACAATCTGCAACAAACAATGGCGAAGAGCAAGACTTAGCTGAAAGCACGACTTTTGACAACGATACCGAATTATTCAAACCGCTTGAAAGGTTTGGTATCGACGTTTTTGCTAATGCTCCAAGTACATTTACCCCCACTATGGATATTGCTATTCCTAATCATTATGTTTTAGGCGTAGGTGATCAGTTATCAATCCAAATTTACGGTAAAGAAAACGCAGAATATAATTTACCTATAACGCGTGAAGGCAATATTCTTATTCCTGATGTTGGACCTATTAAAATTGCGGGTTTAGCCTTTGCCGAAATGAAAAGCTTTCTAACAGAGAAAATTCAACAACGCATCATAGGTGTTAATGTTGTTGTTAGCTTAGCCGAACTGCGCTCAATGCGTATTTTTGTTTTGGGCGATGCTTATAAACCTGGCCCATACACCTTAAGTTCACTTTCAAGTGTAACGCATGCCATTTTTGCAGCAGGCGGTGTTAGTGATATTGGCTCACTTCGTAACATTGAAGTAAAACGTGCGGGTAAAGTAGTGCAAACGGTTGATCTATACGACCTGTTAATAAAGGGTGACTCATCAAGCGATATACTGTTGCAATCTGGCGATGTAGTTTTTATTCCTACTCAAAGCCAAAGTGTTTCTATATTAGGCGAAGTTAGAAGACCAGCTATATATGAATTAAAAAAAGGTGATAACTTTAACCAAGTTATAGAAATGGCTGGTGGCTTATTACCTTCAGCATATCCTCAATCAACTATGGTTGAACGTTACAACAAACAAAACTTACGCAGCATCGTTAACGTTGATTTAACGAATGTAGAAGCACGTAAACAAAAATTAAAAAGCGGTGATTATATTCGGGTATTAAAAAGCTCAGGTATGTATGAAAAATCAATTACTGTAATTGGCGCCGTTTCACGCCCAGGTAAATACCAATGGCAACAAAATATTAAAATTGCTGACTTATTACCAAATTTAGACTCTCATATTCTACCAAGCGCAGATTTAAGCTATGGCTTAGTTATTCGCCAAAAAGACACCGCTAGAAATATCGAGGTTTTACAGTTCAATCTGGCCAAAGCATTAAATAGTCATGCCAATGATTCTACTGATAACTTAACTCTTGAGCCAAGCGATAAAATTTTAATATTTTCTAATGTAACCAAGTCTATTGATGAAAAAATATCTTTAGACGAGTTAGCGTTTACCCAAGAGCAACTTTTTGCTAAAGAACGTCAAGACGCTAAAACGTTACACAAAGAAGAAGCGTTTTGGAAAAAATACGGCGGAAATTCAACGCAACGTGCATCATCGAGTGCCGAAGACGCTGAAGCAGAGCGTTTAATGAATCAATCATTAGTGCAAATTACCAATAATGCCGTTAATGGCCAAGTCGATATTCGCGAAATGGCACTGTTTTCTCGACCTCGCTTGCTAGCTCCTGTGTTAAGAAAACTGCGTCAACAAGGTGCTTCTGGGCAACCAATTCAATTAGTAGAAGTAGATGGACAAGTTAAATTTCCTGGTATCTACCCATTAGCTAAAAACGCTAAAGTAAGCGATTTGCTGGCAGCGGCGGGCGGTGTAAATGAATCTGCTTATTTAGCGCGTGCAGAAGTAACACGAAATGAACTAACGGCTGAAGGTGCTGCAAAAGTCTCGTTAGACGTAGATTTAGGTTTAGCCCTTCAAGAAGATAAAAGCTTTGATATAGCTTTACAAAGTAAAGACAGACTAAACGTACATAAAATTCCAGCATGGAGTGAAAACCATGTGGTTGAATTACGCGGTGAATTTGTGTTCCCAGGTAAATACACCATTCGCCGTGGCGAAACCTTGGCTGATTTAGTCGCTAAAGCGGGTGGATTAACGCAATATGCTCATCCAGACGGTTCGGTATTTACGCGAGAAAAACTGAAAGTACTAGAAAAGAAAAACCTAATAAAGCTTGCGGGTGATTTACGTATAGAAATGGCGTCAAAATCATTAACAGAGCAAGGTACATCAGCTTCATACGACGATGCTCAAAAGCTCCTTGCAGATATTACCGAGTTAGAGCCAGTAGGGCGTTTAGTTATCGACTTACCGCACTTAATGGCTTCAGATAACAGTGAAGTTTTACTTGAAGGTGGCGATGTACTGTATGTGCCAACGAAGAAGAACTCAATTAATGTTATTGGTCAGGTTCAAGTAAGTTCATCACACTTATACAGTAGCGTAATGTCAGCAGAAGATTATATCGCGCAAAGTGGTGGTATTAAAAAACGTGCAGATGAAGAACGCATTTATGTTATATCAGCAAGCGGTAGTATTAAAATGCTAGAACAAAGCAATTGGTTTGCTGGGGCAGCAGATTCTTCACTAAAACCAGGCGATACTATAGTCGTGCCGTTAGATTCCGAATACATGAACGACCTAACGTTATGGTCGACAGCAACGCAGATTATTTATAATGCCGCTGTAGCTGTTGCAGCGATTAATGGTATTTAAGAGCAAATAAAGATAAGGCTAAAACTCAGCCTAATATTAAATTAAAGTGTGCTAAACATACACTAAAGTTAAAACTGATTAATAAAGGTAAAGGGTTCACAAAATGATACGTGATTTAAAAGATATAAAAATAGCAGTTATCGGCTTAGGCTATGTAGGTTTACCGTTAGCTGTAGAATTTGGTAAAAAATATCAAACCTTAGGCTTTGATATTAATCAAGCACGTATTAGCGAACTAAATAATGGTAGCGATAGTACTTTGGAAGTTAGCGACGAAGAACTCGCTGCGACAACCAATTTAAGCTACTCTTGCCAGCCTGAAGACTTAAGAAGTGCTAACGTTTATATCGTTACTGTTCCAACACCTATTGATCAACATAAACAACCAGATTTAACGCCTTTAATTAAAGCGAGTGAAATGTTAGGTAAAATCGTTAGCAAAGACGATATTATTATCTATGAATCAACCGTTTACCCAGGGGCAACAGAAGAAGCATGTATCCCCGTTGTAGAAAAAGTGTCAGGTTTAGTATTCAATAAAGACTTTTACGCAGGTTACTCACCTGAACGCATTAATCCGGGCGATAAAGAGCACAGAGTTACAAATATTTTAAAGGTTACATCTGGCTCTACACCTGAAATAGCGACTATTGTTGATGATTTATATCGTTCAATTATTAGCGCAGGAACACATAAAGCCAGTTCCATTAAAGTTGCTGAGGCCGCCAAGGTAATTGAAAACACACAGCGCGACGTAAATATCGCGTTAATTAATGAGCTTTCAATTATTTTCAACAAATTAGGCATTGATACCTTAGAAGTTTTAGAAGCTGCAGGCACTAAATGGAATTTCTTACCGTTTCGCCCAGGCTTAGTTGGTGGACATTGTATTGGTGTAGATCCTTACTATTTAACTCACAAGGCTCAAATAGTAGGTTACCACCCCGAAATGATACTCGCCGGACGACGTTTAAATGACGGCATGGGCGCCTATGTAGTATCGCAATTAGTTAAAAATATGCTCCATAAACGCATTCAGGTTGAAGGTGCTAATGTATTAATTATGGGGCTTACTTTTAAGGAAAATTGCCCTGATTTACGTAACACTAAAATTATTGATATTGTTAGTGAGCTTAAAGAATACAACATTAATGTAGATATTACCGACCCTTGGTGTTCTAGCGAACAAGCCGAACATGAATATAACTTAACGTTAACAGAGAAACCTGAGACCGGTAAGTACGATGCTATTATTCTCGCCGTAGCTCATCATGAGTTTAAGGTAATGGGCGTTGAAGAAATTCGCAAGTTAGGTAAGTCAGCACATGTACTTTACGATTTAAAATACATTTTACCAAAAGAGTCGGTTGATATGCGTTTGTAATACCACCAGAAAACACAAAATAAGCCTTAAATACAACAAACAGTGGAAGTAATAATGTCAAAATACGATGAAGTAAAAAAGCAACTTATTCAAACACCAAAAACTTGGCTCGTGACAGGTGTTGCGGGGTTCATCGGTTCAAACTTACTAGAAACTTTACTCTTGTTAAACCAAAAGGTTATTGGTTTAGACAACTTTGCTACCGGCCATCAACATAATCTAGACGAAGTTAAAACAGCAGTATCTCTACAGCAGTGGGATAACTTTACCTTCATCAAAGGCGACATCAGAAACTTCGAAGACTGTGAAAAAGCACTATCAACTGAAAACCTAACTGTAGATTACATTTTACATCAAGCCGCTTTAGGCTCTGTTCCTCGTTCAATTGCAGATCCAATATTAACCAACTCGGCTAACATCACTGGTTTTGTAAATATGCTAACGGCAGCAAAAAACGCTAAAGTCTCAAGTTTTGTGTACGCTGCTTCAAGCTCGACCTATGGCGATCACCCTGCATTACCTAAAGTTGAAGAAAACATTGGAAAACCTTTATCTCCTTATGCTGTAACTAAATATGTTAACGAGCTCTATGCCGATGTATTTAACAAAACTTACGGTTTAAATACCACAGGCTTACGTTACTTTAATGTTTTTGGAAAGCGTCAAGATCCCGATGGCGCATACGCTGCTGTTATTCCTAAATGGACCGCAGCAATGATAGAAAACCAAGATCTATTTATTAACGGTGACGGTGAAACCAGCCGCGATTTCTGTTTTGTTGAAAATGCCGTGCAAGCTAATATATTAGCAGCGACAGCTAATGAAGAAGGTAAAAACCAAGTTTATAATGTAGCACTGGGTGACAGAACAACATTAAACGAACTATTTTCAAGTTTAGTTACTGCTTTAAAAAGCAATGAAGTTAATTACTCCAAACAAGCCATTTACCAAGAGTTCAGGGCTGGGGACGTTCGTCATTCACAGGCCGACATCTCTAAAGCTAAAAACTTAATAGGCTACCAGCCAGAATTTAGAATTCAGCAAGGCATTAATAAAGCAATGCCTTGGTATATAGACTTTATAAACAAGCAAAAAAGCTAATATCCAATACCTAATAATCAAATTAAACTCCAACGGTAAATTTGTAAGCGCAAGTACCTATCATTTTGAAAGTATATTGGGGATATATGTTTAACGTATCCCCAAAACTTATTATTTATATTAATAGCGTAATAACGAATTTAATATTAAATACATATCACCAAAAATAACGCGTATATTTAACGATAAATACAAGCATTAACCCGATTAATTTATACTCACTGATAAATACCAAATAGAAATTGGTAATAAAAAAGTAATAAACTTCTATTAACAAGTACGAAGACATTGTTATAATGATTAATCAGTTGGGCTGTTAACACTCTATGTTAATTTAAATGCCACTAGGAATAGCTATTAAAATGAACTTAAATGCGAGTTATTGTGAAAAGTCATAAATTGCAAGGAAGTACTTCAAACGAAGTCAAGGCAATGAATTCAAACGAATATCATCAGACTAACCTTCCCGAAGACGACGAAATAGATCTGGCAGAGCTTTGGCATGCTATATGGTCGGGTAAACTATTGATTATTGCGGTCAGTGCTGTATTCGCAATCTCATCGGTAATTTATGCGATTAATCAACCCAATATTTATAAAGCAACGACTTTGTTATCCCCAGCAGGAGAACAAAGCGGAGCCGGTGGCTTGGCTAAAATGGCTGGGCAGTTTGGCGGCTTAGCTAGTTTAGCAGGGATTAACCTTGGCGGTGGCGGAACTGACAAAACAGGCCTTGCGCTTGAAGTGTTAAAGTCACGTTTTTTTCTAGAGAATTTCATTGAAAAACACAATTTACTTGTGCCTTTGATGGCTGTAAATAATTGGGATATAGCTACTAACACCTTAATGTATGATGAAGAAATTTATAATCCAGACAACAAAGCATGGATTAGAGAAGTTAAAGCACCTAAAAAACCTCAACCTTCTTCATGGGAAGCATTTCAAGAATTTAAAAAAATCTTATCAATAACTACCGATAAAGAAACGGGCATGGTCACAATTTCAATAGAACATTATTCGCCAGAAGTTGCGACTCAGTGGCTAAAGTTATTGGTTACAGATATAAACTCGACCATGCGAGAACAAGATAAAATTGAAGCGCAAAATAGCATTGATTACTTAACAAAAAAATTACAAGAAACACAATTAGCTGACATGCAAACTGTATTTTATCAGTTAATTGAAGAGCAAACTAAAACCATAATGTTGGCTGAAGTATCAAAAGAGTATGTTCTAAAAACTATTGATCCTGCCAATGCACCCGAAGAAAAAGCTAAGCCCAAAAGAGCCTTAATTGTTGTGCTAGGAACTATGCTTGGTGGTATTTTATCAGTGTTGATAGTATTAATACGCTATTTTACTAAAAAACAAACGCCACCTAAACTAAGAAACGATTCTTTGCATACAGAACATTTAAATCAACAAAGCCAAAAAAATCAAGTGCTAGGTAAACAGGAGTATACTTAAATGATAGTTATTGCCTTAACAGCCTTAACTGCTTTTTGTTTTGCATTTTTAGCGATTAAATTATTTAAACCTCTCGCTGTTGATGTTGGCTTAGTAGATAAACCCAATGCAAGAAAGCATCATGAAGGTCAAATTCCCTTAATTGGTGGCATTTCTATATTTGCTGCCGTATTAGCGGCAAGCTTACTTTGGTTGCCTGATACGTTAGAACTTCGCATGTACTTAATAGCTTCAGCTATGATGGTGTTTATAGGTGCATTGGATGATAAATATGACCTTAAAGTACGCATTCGTATAGTTGGACAAATTATCATTGCCAGTTTGATGATCTACGGCGTGGGAGGGTATATATCGAACTTAGGCGATTTATTCGCTTTCGGTGATATTGAACTAGGTCCAATTGGTATTGTTTTTACTTATTTTGCCATTATTGTAGTTATAAATGCTTATAACATGGTTGATGGTATTGATGGTTTAGTAGGCAGTTTAAGTTTAAATACTTTTACCGCCATCGCGCTATTGTTTTTAATGAGTGGGAATACTAATTATTTAAGTTACCCTTTAATATTAGCTACAGCTACCTTGCCTTATTTAATGTTTAACTTAGGCTTTTTACAAAAACAAACTAAAAAAATATTTATGGGTGATGCCGGTAGTATGTTTATTGGTTTAAGTGTTATTTGGTTACTATCAATGGGTACCCAAGGTGAAAACGCTTCTTTTAGGCCTGTTACTGCATTGTGGATATGTGCCGTACCTTTAATGGATATGTTAGCGATTGTTATGCGCCGTTACCGTAAAGGCAAATCTCCTTTCAAACCTGACAGAGATCATTTGCACCATATATTACAACGTGCAGGTTTATCTTCTGGACAGACATTACTCGTTATTTCATTGTTCGCTATATTTATGTCGTTAATAGGTGTGTTAGGAGAGTATTTTCAAGTACCAGAGAGCATAGAGCTTATTTTATTTGTTGTAATTTTTATTCTTTATAATAAATACGCAAGACATTTTAGCTGGAAGTATAATGAGTAGTAATATCTACTTATTATACTTATTTGATTTCACTCTGTTGAATCTTACATGTTAATACAATTATTAAGTAACAGATATTAGCGACTTCTGATAAAAATGCACTAATAGCTCCTATTGGTTTTCATTTAATTTAGCCAATAATTACATAGATTTTGAGTAAAGATATTTTTCATGAATAAAAAACGTATTTTAACCGTATTCGGTACGCGCCCAGAAGCAATAAAAATGGCACCCTTGGTTCATGCGCTTGCGGCAGATAATCGATTTGAAGCTAAAGTTTGCGTAACTGCTCAACACAGAGAAATGCTAGATCAAGTGTTAGAACTCTTTGAAATAACGCCGGATTATGATCTAAATTTGATGAAGCCTGGCCAAGACTTAACTGATGTCACATGTGGAATTCTTCAAGGTTTAAAGCCTGTTTTGGCTGAATTTAAACCCGAGTATGTGTTAGTGCATGGTGATACTGCAACAACAGTTTCAACAACATTAGCCGCTTATTATCAGCAAATAAAAGTGGGCCATGTAGAAGCAGGATTACGAACGGGAAATATTTATTCCCCTTGGCCTGAAGAAGGAAATAGAAAGCTAACCGGTGCCATTGCAGATTTACATTTTTCGCCTACTGAAATATCAAAGCAAAACCTTCTAGCTGAAAATGTAGCAGTCGAAAAAGTTATTGTTACTGGCAATACCGTTATTGATGCTCTACACGATGTAATAGGTAAACTTGAAACTAATGTTGAAATTAAGTCTTCATTAGAAAAACAATTCAGCTTTTTAAATGATAAAACACGCTTAGTACTTATTACTGGCCATCGTCGCGAGAGTTTTGGTGGTGGATTTGAGCGTATATGCGAAGCAATTTCACAACTAGCAAAAACGTTTCCTGATGTTGAATTTGTGTATCCAATGCATTTAAACCCGAATGTAAGAGAACCTGTTAATAGACTTCTTGCTGACTTAAAAAATGTTTTCCTCATCGAACCATTAGATTACTTGCCTTTTGTATATTTGATGAATAAATCATATGTACTATTAACAGACTCAGGCGGAATACAAGAAGAGGCACCTTCATTGGGCAAACCTGTACTAGTAATGCGCGATACAACCGAAAGGCCAGAGGCTATTGATGCTGGCACAGTTAAGTTAGTCGGCACTGAAGTTGACTCGATTGTAACAGAGCTGAGCTTATTACTCACTAACGAAGAAGCTTATAAGATAATGAGTTTTGCTCATAACCCTTATGGCGATGGAAATGCTTGTAGTAAAATACTTGACGCACTGATTAATGGCTAATACCTAGCAAATAGCAATTGATAACAAATCACTATTAAGTATAGCAACTGCGATACTAAAGGATGTAACTTAGATTATTCATGGGGTATTTAAGCAATGTTTTAGTGTTAATAGCTTCTCGAAGTATGGCACTGGCGGGATTTTTTTTATTACCTGCCGTGATAAGTGCGAATGACTTTAAGCAATATGCCTTGTATTTTGCTACTTGGCAGTTTTCTAGCCAGTTATTGTCAATGCAAGTTGGTACCACCTTTTTCCGCTGTGGTTTACTTCCTGCTTTTACTTATAAGTTATCGCTGTTATTAGGCTGCTTTTACCCGCTGGTTATTGGAGCTTTAGTTGTTCTTGTCGCCTCGTTAAGTTTTACAACAATACTTGTGCCTGCCTTTTTTATGTCGGTTATTGTGGCTGGTTTTATTATTGTTTCTGAATATGCTCGGGCAAAAATTAATGAGCGCTTAGTGTTCGTTATGTATATGCTGCCAGGACTGGTATACTTAGGTCTATTCTCATTTGGGAAACTCTACCAGATCGAAATATCGTTAACCGTGCTTTTGTTAACTGAGTCTGTCACGTATTCCATAATGGCAATTGTTTTATTAGTGAGTTGTAACGTTAAGGTTACTTTACCAAACCGTGAATTAACACTTGCTTTTAAACGAGTATATCCATTTTGGCAGAGAATATCCTTACCGCTGATTCCTAATAATTTACTGTGGTATTTTTATTTTAACGCGCCGGTAATCATTGGTTATAAGTTGATCACTAATGTACACTTATATAATGATATGGCATTATTGTTCCGCTTTGTTGTTGCGGTATCAACTATTTCATCCGTGCTAGCCTTGGTATTTCAAAAAAAGGTGATTAGTATTTATGAGCAAGATAGAATACGTTATTTGAAAATTAAACACATCTTTGTTTCGCTTTTCATACCCATTTTTTTTCTTTTGAGTATTGTTTTAAAATTCATTTCTGAATATATTTTTGCTCTTTTACCGTTAGGTGAAAGTTGTGATGTGTGTCTTGTTGCTGTTGATAATATTGAGATCTTTATTTTTCTGTTTTATTTGTTTTTTAGTATTTATTTAATGTCTCATTATTTTGTTGCTGAAAAAAATATGGCGGTTATTTCTCCCTCCATGTTTATAGGTTTTGTTGTTTATGTGGCTTCAGTTGCTATTGGCTTCAATTTATCGTTAGACTTTAATGTAATTTCTATTTATTCGTTATGTATTTCTCTTACGATAACTTTTATAATTAGGTACGTTTGGTTACTAAATCAAAAGAAAATAAATTAAATGTTAAAAAATATTGTCAAAAAGCTACTCCCTACTTCTATTTATAATTTCATTAGAATGCGTCCTAGGCTCATAATTGTTAGTGAGTCATTGAAAGGAAAGATTGCTTATATTAATAAAGCCACTTGGCAACAAGATCCTGATTATCGAGGTGACAATTCTGGGGCTTTACGTAAATATGGCCACATGGTTGATAAGGGGTTGCAATCACCTCAAAGGGAGGCTGGTCATAGTTTACCTATTGCATCTCGCTTAAATGAATTACTTGAATTGAAAGAAAAGCAGTGTGAATCATCGGTGTGGGCAAAACACATGTTGGATTTACACAGTGAGTTGCAAAACTCTACTATTGGTGATGATATTTATGTAAATTTTGCTTTTGTTAATGAAAGTAAAATTAACAGCGACATGCTATTGCACTTCTTGAAAGAAAGAAGGACATTGCGTCACTTTGCTCATGATAAAATGCCTACTTTAGCAGAGATCAACATGATACTTGAAACTACCGTGTGGGCACCATCGAGTTGCAACAGACAAACAATCGTTAATTATTTTACTTTAAATGAAGCTCTGGTAAGTCAGTGTACTAAGCAAAATAAAGGTGCTACAGCTATATCAGGTAAACATGCCTTTATTTCTGTTTGTTATGATACTCGTTCATATCATTTGCCGCAGGAGTCTTTATCGGGAATGGTAGATGTTTCACTTGGTTTTCAAAATGCCTTGTTGATGGTTCATGCTTTAGGTCTGGGTGCTTGTGTACTTAATTGGTCCCATGCGGATAAAAATGAAAATGTTACTTTAAGACAATTATTGAATATTCCCGATTATTGCGAAATCGCTTTTAATGTCATCGTTGGTGTTCCAAATGGCGGAGCACCGGCTCCAGGTAAGAAAAACAAACTTGAATATATAGTAGAGAGATAGGATGAAAGTTTTTATATTAAATCATTGTTCACATAATAAAGGCGATAATAGTGTACTTTATTATTTGACTCAATGTTTGGATATTGTTTCAGATAATAATGAGGTTATTGTCTCTTGTAGTGATGGTAAGGCGCCTTTCTGGGCGAGTAAGGAGGTTATGGCTGTATGTTGGCCTGGTGGGAAGATTTTTAAAACACCCGAAGTTGGTTTTGCAAAAAACGTTATCAGACGTTTGAATTTTATGTTGATGCGTAAAATAGTTTATAAAACATTTTTATCTCTTTATGCTAATAAGCATGATGCCTTAGCTAAAATAGTTGCTATTACTTGCTTCGGTTCACCTTTAATAAAAGCTTTTAAAGAGGTTGATAAAGTTATCTGCACAGGGGGGCACCATATTTCTAATGTTTTAGAAAGAGATTGTGTTAACCCTCAATTAGTATCGTTGGCATTGGCTGATTTATATGGTCATAAACCGGTAATGTGGTCACAGTCTATTGGTCCAATCGATACTGCGGCCGTTTACTCAAAAAAAGCAATGGGGCGTGTATTTGATTCGTGCAGTCACATTTTTGTACGTGATGATTTAAGTGACGATTGTGTCAAGTCAACGTGTAGTGCTGTTACAGTTAAGGCGCCAGATAGCGTGTTTTTGTCCAATAAATTAGTAAAAAATGTTGTCGAAACCGTGCACAAACCCTATGTTTGCTGCGCAGTTTATACCGCAGGTATTTCAGATGAAAAGTACTTGAATGATTATAAGGCATCATGGGTACGTATTACACAAAAAATTAAAGAAAAAGGTTTTGATGTTGTCTATATTCCAATGCAATATAAAGGTTTTGGTGGTGATGAAAGAGCTTTTCTAGCAGGTATAGTTAAAGAAGTTGGTGGCAGTGGTGTAAGTTTCGTGGATGAAGATAAAAGCCCCAAAGATACGCTAAGTTTATTTAAAGGTGCTTCTTTTATCATTGGTCATAAAACCCATTCGGTTATTTATGGCTTAGCATTAGAAATACCAACCATCGCTATTGCATATCATGAGAAAACTCGTTATTTCATGTCAATGTTTGGTTTTGATGATTATGTTTATAAAGATGTAATTGGTTGTGAAACTGATATTATTAATCAAATTACAGCTGAAACAGAAAATGATCAAAAGCTAAGCCATAAGAAGTCAGATAAAAGTGCCTTCTTTGCTGAGCAACTTATAGGAAACTTAAAAACGTCTTTGCATGACTAGTTCAATTTCGTTAAGGCGTTTAATTTTTTACGTAACTACATGGGGTTATGTGGTTACTAATATATTAGTTGCATGGCTCGCTAGTTTAAGTATGCCATTGATGGCTGTACGTGAATCATGGATGATTCTTTTGTTGTTTTTTTTATTTTTATCTCGTTCATATGTGGCATTAGCTTTCTTAGCTATTATTTGTTTTTATGGTGCTTCACCCTTCGTTGAGGGTTTACAAACCATACAGCTTTTAGGCTTTGTTTATGGAATAAGGGATATATTTTTATTGACAATGTTAATTGAGTTATGCCGATATAAAGGTGATTCAGATGTAAGTAAAAAAGAAATTTTTCATTTTATTTACTTTGTTCTTTTTGTTTCTTTATTTGATAGTATTACGAGCAATGTTTTGGGGATGAATATTGCAGAAATAGTGTTTAGAACTAGTGATTATTATTCAAATAAAGGAGTTGATATTAACCTGTCGAATGGTTTATTAGGTGATAGAATAGGTGCACCTTTGTATTCGCCAAATTTACTTTGTACCCTATTGGCATGTTGCTTCTTTTTCGATCATCGAATTACCCCTTCGAAATGGATGGTTAAATTATTTTCATTTATTGTCGTTGCTTTTACTATGTCTAAAGTGATTGTGTTTTCATTAGCGTTTTATGTTATTAGAACAAAATGGAAGTTACCTGTCATCTTGGGGTTATTAAGTTTATTTCCTTTTTATCTTTTGCTTGAGTCATATTATGCGACTCTCACTCCTGGTATATTAAAATATCATACCGCAAGCTTACTTGGACATTTCCATGCATTCGCAATGGCACTTGAGAATGATTTATTTTCTTTTATTCCAGAGCCAATCGGCAGCCATAGTATTGCAATGCAGGTTATAAATCAGGGAACAGATTCAGGGGCTGGTATTGAATCGATAATTTTAGCTAGGTTAAGTGAACTTAAAGTGTATTATTTTATTGTTATAGCTTACATAATTTATTCTCTATTTCAGCTTAAAAATAATAAAGAAGAAAAGTTTATAACATTTTTTGTGGTTTTATCCCTACTTACTGCAACAAGTAATCAGCCTGTTGCATTTATCCCCGCTCTATTCCTATTGAAGGCGACAAAGTAATGAAATTATTTGTATTTAGAAGTTTACCTTTGGATGCGGACTCTAGAACTCAGCGTAATATGGATCTCTATGAAAAAGAATCATCGTATAGTTGTAGCTGGGAGAAGAATCCCAATTTTTCTTCGCATGATAATGCTTTTTACTTTCCGTTTAGTAAGTCAGGGAACACGTTTGTAAGAGCGTTCAAATATTTGTTATTTCTTCTTTGGGTGCCTTATGTGGTCTTAATGAAGGCTAAGAAAGGTGATGCAATTATCTTTATGGATTTTGAAACCATATTGCTAGGGGCGGTAGCAGCCAAACTTAAAAGTACCACTATTATTTTTGATATAGTTGATCCATTTGCCCAAACTAAAAGCAGCCTAAAAGGTATTGCTAAGTTAATTGATAGAATTGAGTGTCGATTTGCACGAGGGGCAGATATATTGATGGTTCCTCATGAATGTCGGGTTCAATATTATCATGATGTGATACGTGTTGGAGTCCTTGATAAAGACGCTTTCATTGTCGAAAATGTCCCTAACTATGCTTCTACTTTAACCCATTGTAAAGAAGAAAGAAAAGGTGGGCAATGCCGAATAGGTTACTTTGGTACTCTTGATTTTGGCACTCGAGGTTTAGAGTTTTTGATTACTTTGGCAAAGGATAATCCTGAGACGATCTCAGTGTTATTCGCTGGACAAGGGGCGATGGAAAGAGAGTTAACTAAAATTTCAAATGAATATAAAAATATTAGTTTTGTGGGAAGTTTTAATGCTGTCAGTCTACCTAAATTATATAATAAGGTGGATTTCACATGGGCGTATTATTGTCCATCAATCCCACTTCATAGGTATGCTGCACCAAATAAATATTATGAACATTTGTATTTTAAAACCCCAATTATAACCTCTGCAATAATCCCGCAATTCAAGGTTATTGAGGAGCTTAATTCAGGGGTGTCTATTGATTTGTCTATAGATTCAATAAAGGATGTTACCAAACGTTTATTGACTTTTTTAGAAAATACTTCTTGTTTAAATAGTGAAGATTTAAGTAGTTATTGGCAAAAATATTATGCTGAATATTATAAAAGTAAGAGAAAAGATTTTAGAGCTATGTTAGCAGCTGAAAAAAGTAAGGCAGAAAATAGAGTTCCAAGAAATAAGCAAATCTCCATTCTTGGCACTGTTGGTGTTCCTGCATGTTATGGCGGCTTTGAAACACTGGTCGAGAATTTACTCGATGAAAACGAGCAAGAAAAAGATATCACCGTTTATTGTTCGTCAAAGAGTTATGCTCAAAAGATTGAAACATATAAAAATGCCAAGCTTAATTATATTCCATTGAAAGCTAATGGTTCACAAAGTATTCTTTATGACATTTGGTCGCTGTGTCACACGGTATGGAAGGGCTCAGATAATATTTTACTGTTAGGTGTTTCAGGAGCTATTTCCTTACCATTTATTCGCGTTTTCTCTAAAGTCCGTATTGTCACTAATATCGATGGTTTAGAGTGGAAAAGAGCAAAGTGGAGTAGTTTAGTTAGAAAGTTCTTGAAGTACTCAGAAAAATTAGCGGTCAAATATTCAGATGTGATAGTTGCAGATAATGCCGCTATTGCTGATTACGTTAGGAATGAGTATAAGGTTGAATCGAAAGTTATCGCATATGGAGGCGATCATGCGATTGTAAATGATTTAAACCTTTGTGATGAAGGGTATGCTTTAGCGCTTTGTCGAATAGAACCTGAAAACAATGTTGAACTAATACTAGAAGGGTTTAGCCAAACTAATAAACCACTTAAATTTATTGGTAATTGGAGCAATAGTGACTTTGGCCGTACGATGAAAGCTAAGTATCAACAATTTAATAATATTGAAATTGTTAGTCCTATTTATGATATTGAGACGCTTTTTGATATTCGTCAAAAATGTAGTTTTTATGTACATGGGCATTCTGCGGGGGGGACTAATCCCTCTTTAGTTGAAATGATGCATTTTAATAAGAGCATTTTAGCATTTGATTGTAACTATAATAGAGCATCAACAGAAGACAAAGCCGATTTCTTTAGCAGCTCAAAAGAGTTAATTGAGCTAGTGAATAGTTCGGTCGATTTAGAGAATGGTCGCTATATGCAAGAAATTGCAGAACGCCGTTATACTTGGGCAATAGTAAAAGAACAGTATTTTAGTTTGTTTAATTAAAAGAGAAAATTATGAGAAAAGGAATTATTTTAGCCGGTGGCAGCGGCACTCGACTTTATCCATTAACTAAAGTGGTTAGTAAGCAACTGATGCCAGTGTACGATAAGCCAATGGTTTACTACCCGCTTGCTACATTAATGCAGGCTGGTATCAAGGAGATACTGATTATTTCTACTCCTGAAGAAACTCATCGTTTTGAAGAGTTATTAGGCAATGGCGAAAACTTCGGTATTTCAATCTCTTATAAAGAACAACCTAGCCCAGATGGTTTAGCGCAAGCTTTTATATTAGCTGAAGAGTTTCTTGATGGTGCCCCAGCCGCACTAGTGCTTGGTGATAACATGTTCTACGGTCATGATTTAACTAAATCGCTGCAAAATGCTAATGCACAACAAACTGGTGGTACAGTTTTTGGTTATCATGTTTCAAACCCTCGTTCTTACGGTGTGGTTGAATTTGATGATAGTGGTACGGCAATTTCGATTGAAGAAAAGCCTGTTGAACCAAAGTCAAATTATGCAGTACCAGGCTTATACTTTTTTGATTCACGTGTGGTTGAATTCGCTAAAAAGGTTAAACCTTCGCCTCGTGGTGAATTAGAGATTACTGACGTTATTGATCAATATTTAAAAGCCGGTGAGTTAAAAGTAGAAATTATGGGTCGCGGTACGGCTTGGCTTGATACGGGTACGCATGATGATTTACTTGCTGCAGCACAGTTTATTGCCACTATTGATAAGCGCCAAGGTTTAAAAGTTAATTGCCCTGAAGAAGTTGGTTATCGCAATGGTTGGTTGAGTGAAGCGAAGCTGCGTGAAATAGCACAACCTTTAATTAAAAGTGGTTACGGTGAGTATTTAATTAAGTTGATTGAAGAACGGGTTTTTTAAAGGGCTTTTCTTTTTACAGGGAGAAAAGAATGAGAAAATCAAGAGTTGACTTATAAAGGGATGATTTTTATTTAATATTTATAACTTAAAGGATTAAGTGTATGGAAATGGATTTTACGGGTAAAGTCATAGGTTGCGCTATTGAGGTACATAAGCAATTAGGTCCTGGACTATTAGAGTCAACTTATGAGAAATGTTTGATGTATGAGCTGTATTTGAATGGTATAACAGCACAATCTCAAGTTATTTTGCCTATATGTTATAAGAATATAGATATTGAAGCAGGTTATCGGCTAGATATACTGCTACCAAACAAGCTAGTGATTGAGCTTAAATCAGTTGATAAAATTATTCCTGTGTATTCAGCACAATTGTTAACTTATATGAAGTTAACTGATATAGATAAAGGTTTACTGATTAATTTCAATGTTAAAAAGTTAGCGGATGGTGTGAGAAGATTTAATTTGTCTTTTTAACGTTTAGGCACAGGTCATTCTTGCAAGTGGAGGATAGGAGGAACTTTGCTTTAATAGAAAGAGAGTTTGATGTTTGAAACATTACTTCTCTTTCGGTTCTTATTCATTTATCGCTGTTAGCTGTTTAGTTTTACAAGGAGGAATGAATGAAAAGGGAATGAGGAACTACTTTAGCCATATTCAAGTACTTTATGTTTATCTCCTGTAGTCCTCCTTCATTCCTCCTTGTGAAATATGAAGTTTATTTATTTTTTATGGGTTTTTATGGAGTTTTAGTGAATTATATAAACACAGATATACCAGATGTAAAAATTATTGAACCTAATGTGTTTGGTGATGACCGTGGTTTTTTTATGGAGACTTTTCGGGTAGATGAGTTTACCCGTGAATGTGCGCAGAAGAGCTTTGTGCAAGACAATCATAGTAAATCTAGCCATGGTATTTTGCGCGGTTTGCATTACCAATTAAAAAATACCCAAGGCAAGTTAGTACGTGTTACTTCGGGTGAAGTTTACGATGTTGCTGTAGATATGCGGAAAGAGTCGCCAACCTATGGACAACATGTTGGTGTAGTGCTTTCGGGTGAAAATAAGCGTCAACTTTGGGTGCCAGAAGGTTTTGCTCACGGTTTTTATGTGATGAGTGAGTCGGCAGAGTTTGTTTATAAGTGTACAGACTATTACGCGCCAGAGCATGAAGTGTCGTTATTGTGGAATGATCCAGCTTTAAATATTCAATGGCCGTTGATTAATGGCAATGCTCCATCGCTTTCTGCTAAAGATGAAGTGGGTTTGTTGTTTAAAGATGCGCCTGCTTTTAGCGCTTAGGTTGAAGCAAGATAAATAAAAATTTAATCGTACAATTACAATAAAGCTAACTTAAACCATGAAAATAATCGTTATAGGTAAATCGGGGCAATTGGCCTGGGAGCTAAGCCAGCTTTCATCGAAAGAGCATGAAATAGTTTGTTTAGGGCGTAATGATATAGATTTGCAAGACGTATCAATTATTTCTGCACGTTTACAAGCGTACCAAGCTTCAGGTGTTATTAACGCCTCTGCTTATACTGCCGTAGATAAAGCCGAGAGTGATGTTGATAATGCTTTTATGCTTAATGCGAAAGCGGCAGGCAACTTTGCAAGAGCTTGTAAAGCTTTAACGATCCCTTTTGTTCATATTTCAACTGACTTTGTTTTTCATGGTGATAAAGGCTCGCCTTATTTACCTACTGATGAAATAAATCCATTAGGGGTTTATGGTGCAAGTAAAGCACAAGGTGAGCATTTTATTGCTGATGTTTATCCAGAAAGAAGTTGTATTATTCGCACGTCTTGGGTGTATTCAATACATGGTAATAATTTCGTAAAAACCATGTTGAACTTAATGAATACTAAACCAGAGCTTGGTGTTATAAGTGACCAAATAGGTTCACCTACATATGCTAAAGGCTTAGCTAAAGTTTGCATAGCAAGCCTAACTGACAAGATTAATGGTATTCACCATTACACTGATACAGGCGTGGCGAGTTGGTTTGATTTTGCTGTTGCTATTCAACGCATGGGTTTACAACTTGGCTTATTAGATAAAAAAATACCGATTAAACCTATAACTACTGCGCAATATCCAACACCGGCTAAACGCCCACATTATAGTGTGTTAGATAAAAGCAGCTTAGCTAGCGCTTTGCCTGAGTTTAAGTTTAGCCATTGGCAAGAGCAACTACATACTATGATGACGGCTTTAAAAGCTGAACAGTCTTAGCTTATTGTTTACAGCGTAACTGTTTTATCGCTGCGAAATTATAAAGAATTATAAAAATTTTAGAGATATATGATGAAAAAATTATTAGTTACCGGTGGTGCTGGTTTTATTGGCGCTAACTTTGTTCATTATTGGATGAACAAATATTCAGCCGACAAAGTGGTTGTGCTTGATGCATTAACTTACGCAGGTAATATTGCCAATTTAGACTCTGTAAAAGATGAAGCTAACTTCACCTTTGTGCATGGTAACATTTGTGACCAAGTTTTAATTGAAAAGTTATTGGTTGAACACGGTATTGATACCTTAGTACATTTTGCCGCTGAGTCGCATGTTGACCGTTCAATTACTGGTCCAGATGCTTTTATTGAAACTAATATTATGGGTACCTATAGCTTGCTTAAAGCAGCTAAAAAAGTATGGTTAGATGGGGCTTTTAATGATGGTAAAGTTCTTGAAGAACATCGTTTTCATCATGTGTCTACTGATGAAGTGTACGGCACGCTTTCACCAACAGACCCTGCATTTACAGAAGATACAGCTTACGCGCCTAATTCGCCTTATTCTGCGAGCAAAGCGGCAAGCGATCATTTAGTGCGCGCTTATCATCATACTTACGGTTTAAATGTTACTACCAGTAACTGCTCAAACAATTATGGTCCGTTTCATTTTCCTGAAAAGCTTATTCCTTTGGTTATCACCAATATATTGCATGATAAAGCCTTGCCAATTTACGGTGATGGCCAACAAATTCGTGACTGGTTATACGTTGAAGATCATGCTTACGGAATCGACTTAGTGTTACAAAATGGTCGAATTGGTGAGAACTACAATATTGGTGGTGATAACGAATGGGCTAATATAGATATAGTAAAAACTATTTCTAAACTTGTTGAGCAAGAGTTTATTAAGAATAAAGACTTAGGCATTCGTTTTCCTGCGGCAAAAGCAGCGATGGCACAAAACACAGAGTCACTCATTACTTATGTAAAAGACCGACTTGGTCATGATCGCAGATATGCTATTGATGCAACTAAAACCAATAATGAGTTAAATTATCAACCGAAAGAGTCGTTTGAAACCGGCATTGCTAAAACCGTTGCTTGGTATTTAAATAACGAAGAATGGTGGAAGAGTGTGATGGACGGTTCTTACCAAAACTGGATAGCTGAGCAGTACTCTTAATTAATATGAGTAATTTAAAGGTCGATATTCGGCCTTTTTTAATGTCTTTAAGTTTGTGTTAGAACTCACTTTATTCCATTAATAAATTACTCAAAAACCTATAAACGCAAACATTTCATCTATAAAGTCATGACAAAAAGTTTAACAACCAATACAATAAAGAAAATACTGTAATTAGGGATAAAAATGACAAGTAAAATCAAAAAAGCGGTAATACCTGTAGCGGGCTTAGGCACACGGATGTTACCAGCGACAAAAGCTATTCCAAAAGAGATGTTGCCGATTGTTGATAAGCCATTAATTCAATATATTGTGAATGAATGTATTTCAGCTGGTATTAAAGAAATTGTTTTAGTTACACACTCTTCTAAAAACGCGATTGAAAACCATTTTGACAAGTCGTTTGAGCTTGAAACCACGTTAGAAAAGCGTGTTAAGCGCCAGTTACTTGATGAAATTCAAGCAATATGTCCGAAAGACGTTACCATTTTACATGTGCGCCAAGGTGAAGCAAAAGGCTTGGGGCATGCGGTATTAAAAGCGCGTCCTATTATTGGTAATGAACCCTTTGTTGTAGTGTTACCTGATGTAATTTTGGATGATGCCACTGCCGATTTAAAAACTGAAAATTTATCAGCGATGATAACGCGTTATAACGAAGTAGGTGGTTACAGCCAAATTATGGTTGAACCAGTACCTATGGAGCAAGTTAGTAGTTACGGTGTAGTTGACTGTGGTGGTGTTGAACTTGCACCAGGTGAGTCACAACCTATGACTGCTGTTGTTGAAAAGCCTGCCGTTGAAGATGCGCCGTCTAATTTAGCTGTAGTAGGTCGTTATGTATTGTCTGAAAAAATTTGGGACCTGTTGAAGTTAACTCCTCCTGGTGCTGGCGATGAAATTCAATTAACTGATGCTATTGCGATGTTAATGGAAAAAGAAACCGTAGAAGCATTTCACATGACAGGTAAATCGCATGACTGTGGTTCTAAGTTAGGCTACATGAAAGCGAATGTAGAATATGCTTTACGCCACCCAGAAATGGCTGATGAATTTAGAGCATACGTTACAGATTTAATAAAATAAAAATATAACTAGCTTTAAGTTCTAGTGCAATTGTCTTTGTTGTTATTCGTTTTCTCTGTAAGTTGTTTTTTACAAGGAGGAATGAATAAGAAGTTAATGAGTTAGAGCTTTAGGTATTTTAGACCTTCTATGTTTATTGGTGTTTACCTCATGTAGTCCTCCTTGTTTTCTCCCTGTGAGATATTTTTATTTTTTTACAGGGAGGAGTGAATGAGAAGGGAATGAGTTAGGGTTTTAGGTATTTTAAACTTTCTATATTTATTAGTGTTTACCTCCTGTAGTCCTCCTTGTTTTCTCCCTGTGATACATTATATTTAATAGCTTTAAAGGATTAAGGTGTATTGAAATGGATTTAACAGGTGAGGTTATAGGTTGCGCAATTGAGGTACATAAGCAATTAGGTCCAGGGCTATTAGAGTCAACTTATGAGAAGTGTTTGATGTATGAGTTGTCTTTGAATAATATTAATGCATATGCTCAAGTTGTATTACCTATCTGCTATAAAGGTATGAATATTGAAGCGGGTTATCGATTAGATATTATGTTACCCAGTGAATTAATTATAGAACTTAAATCAGTCGATAAACTTATTCCCGTGTATTCAGCACAACTATTAACTTATATGAAATTAACTAATATAAATAAAGGTTTATTGATTAATTTTAATGTTAAGAAGTTAACGGATGGTTTACGCAGATTTAATTTGCCTTCTTAATTTTAGCATTTAACCTTTTTTATTTTCTGTGAATTATTACTTTTTACAGGGAGGAATGAATGAGAAGGGAATGAGTTAGGGCTTTAGGTATTTTAAACTTTCTATGTTTATTAGTGTTTACCTCCTTTAGTCCTCCTTGTTTTCTCCCTGTGAGATATTTTTATTTTTTTACAGGGAGGAGTGAATGAGAAGGGAATGAGTTAGGGTTTTAGGTATTTTAAACTTTCTATATTTATTAGTGTTTACCTCCTTTAGTCCACCTTATTTCCTCCTTGTAATATTTGTTAGTTGTTTGGTTTTTGTTATCGCATCTAACTAAAGGCTAAGAACTGAAGCCAGGCTTTAAAGTTATTAGTGTGCATTAGCATAATTTTTATTTATCATTTTTTAAGTGCAGGAATATGGACGTTACCAATTTATCTCAATTTACAGAACAAGCCTTAACTCGTAGTATTTTTTCATTATTCGAAGATCGTACTCGAAGTGAAAACTATACTGTTTCGGCGGCAGGTTTATTCTTAGATTATGCTAAGCAAAATATTATTGATAGTGAGCTTGCGCCATTATTTACCTTAGCTAAGCAAACCGGGCTTGCGGAGAAAATATCAGCGCAATTTTCCGGTGAGCAATTAAACTCTACCGAGCAGCGTGCTGTATTGCATACTGTATTACGCGCACCTGATAAAATCAAAGTAGATGTATTGGGTGAGCAAGCCGAAGAAGTTATTAATACTGAAGCTAAAATGGCGACGATTGTTGATGATATTCAATCAGGCAAGGTTCGTTCAATTACTGGCGAAAAGTTTACAGATATTTTAGCCATAGGTATTGGCGGCTCTTATTATGGCGTTAAAGTGGCTTTGTCAGCACTGGTTCCTTATCATCAAAAAGGTTTGAAAGCGCATGTACTCGCTAATGTTGACGGTGATGCAGCGCAAGAAAAATTTGCAAAACTCAATGCCTCAACCACGCTTGTTGTGGTAATTTCTAAAACTTTTTCTACGCAAGAAACTCTACTTAATGCCACTATAGTTAAAACGTGGATGTTAGATGCTTTAGCTGACAAGGGTAATTTACCTGCTGAAATTATTGCGCAACATTGGTATGCGATAAGCACTAATGTTAAAGCAGCGACTGAGTTTGGTATTGATGCTAACAATATTCTTCCTATGTGGGACTGGGTTGGTGGTAGGTTTTCTTTATGGTCAGCGGTAGGTTTACCCCTTGCTTTAATTATTGGTAATACGCATTTTAATGCTTTAAAAGCCGGCGCGCATGCGATGGACGAGCATTTTAAGCATGCCGACTTTGAGCAGAATATGCCGGTAATTATGGCCTTGTTGGGGATTTGGAATCGTAACGGCTTAGGCTACCCAAGTTTAGCTATTTTACCTTACAACCATGCACTTAGAGCTTTACCTGGTTATTTACAACAAACGGATATGGAAAGTAATGGTAAGTCTGTTTCTATTGATGGGCAAACGCTGAATTACTTAACTGCTCCGGTTGTTTTCGGCCAGGAAGGTACCAATGGTCAACATGCCTTTATGCAATTAATGCATCAAAGTGCTGATATTATTCCTACTGATTTTATTTTATCTTTAGCACCTACCAGTAAGCATTTGGCTAATCATGACGCTCTAGTGGCAAACTGTTTTGCGCAAAGTGAAGCATTAATGCAGGGTAAAACCTTAGCACAAGCAAAAACAGAGTTACTCAATGCCGGCGTAAATGAAGCTCAAGCCAATAGATTAGCCGCACATAAAACCATGAAAGGTAATACTCCAAGTAATACACTTTTAATGGAGCGATTAGACCCACATTCACTTGGTGCATTACTAGCGCTGTATGAGCATAAAATTTTTGTTCAAGGCGTAATATGGCAAGTTAATTCTTACGACCAGTGGGGCGTAGAATTAGGTAAGCAGCTAGGTAATGAAGTACTTAACGTTATGTCGCATCCTATGGCGGAAATTGAAAGTGAAAAGCTTTCTTCATCGTCGCTGGGGTTGATACGCCGTTATAAAGATAACCTGAATAAAGTTTAGTTCTGATCTTTACGGAATATCACGCAAGTGGTTATACTTTTTTGATATAAACAAGCTTTTACTTATATGGATAAGGCCGAAAGGCTGTGGCATTATATTACTCAATAATATTATGCCACCATTAGTGAACAGCAATGCATTTAACCCATTTACAAAAGCTAGAAGCCGAATCTATTCACATTATTCGAGAAGTTGCCGCAGAGTTTGATAACCCTGTGATGCTTTACTCGGTTGGAAAAGACTCAGCCGTTCTTCTTCATCTTGCTCGAAAAGCCTTTGCACCTGGAAAAATACCTTTTCCATTATTGCACGTTGATACCAATTGGAAATTCAAAGAAATGATCGCGTTTCGTGATCAAATGGCTAAAGAATATGGCTTTGACCTACTGGTACATAAAAATCCAGAAGGCATGGCAATGAATATTAGTCCTTTTGAACATGGTAGTGCAAAGCATACTGATGTAATGAAAACGCAAGGATTAAAACAAGCCCTTGACCAATATGGCTTTGATGCCGCATTTGGCGGTGCACGTCGTGACGAAGAAAAGTCTCGTGCTAAAGAGCGTGTGTATTCATTCCGCGATAAAAACCATCGCTGGGATCCTAAGCGCCAACGTCCAGAACTGTGGAATATATATAACGGTAAAGTTAACAAAGGCGAAAGTATTCGTGTATTTCCTTTGTCGAACTGGACTGAGCTTGATATTTGGCAATATATCTACCTTGAAGGTATTAAAATTGTACCACTATATTTAGCGGAAAAACGCCCTGTAGTTGAGCGCGATGGTAGCTTAATTATGGTTGATGACGAACGTATGCCAATTGGTGAAGATGAAGTAGTACAAATGAAAAGTGTACGCTTTAGAACCTTAGGTTGCTACCCATTAACCGGCGCTGTTGAGTCAACCGCAGCAACATTACCTGAAATTATTCAAGAAATGCTATTAACTAAAACTTCTGAGCGCCAAGGCCGTGTGATAGATCACGACTCTTCTGGCTCAATGGAGAAGAAAAAAATGGAAGGTTATTTTTAAGACAACCTAGCTATCAGTTTTAAGCTATCAGTTTTAAGCTGTCAGTTTTAAGCTATCAGTTTTAAGCTATCAGTTTTAAGCTGTCAGCTGTCAGTAAAAACAAGTGCCATACTAATGTTTTTGATTTTACTGATAGCTATAATCTTAGAGCTATATTAATGGTTTTGATTTTACTAATAGCTCTAAACTGAAAGCTTACAGCTATACTAATGGTTTTGATTTTACTGATAGCTCTAAACTGAAAGCTTACAGCTATGTTTTAAAGCTATGTTTTAAAGCTATGTTTTAAAGCTATGTTTTTAACAGGGATTTGTTATGAACTTTGAAAAGTTAGAGGTATGGAAAAGAGCAGCTAGATTGTCGGCGGATATCTATAAGCAGACCAGTGCTTTGCGTGATTTTGGTTTTAGAGATCAAATAACCCGTTCAGGCTTATCTGTTCCAAGTAATATTGCAGAGGGAATGACTAGAGAGACGCCAAAAGATAAGCGTCACTTTATTACTATCTCTCGCTCTTCTTTGGCAGAGCTTAGAACACAAATTTATATTGGTATCGAGATTGGCTATTTACCTAAAGTTAAAAGCCGATACTGGATTAAAGAAACAGAAGAGTTATCAGCCATGCTAACAGGACTGCGAAACTCGATTTAGAGAAGCTATCAGCTATCAGTACAAGAAAAGCGACTAGGTTGGTGTTTTTTGGGTTTTACTGACAGCTTAAAACTGACAGCTTACAGCTATTTTACTGGTAGCTTATACGTATTTAGGAATAAAGATGATTGATTCACCTGAGAAAAATTTAGTAGAAAATGGCTTGTTAGAAACAGATATTGAAGCTTACTTAAAGCAGCATGAAAACAAAGAGATGGTGCGCTTTTTTACTTGTGGTAGCGTTGATGACGGTAAAAGTACCTTAATTGGCCGTTTATTACATGATTCTAAAATGATCTTTGAAGATCAATTAGCCGCGATTAAAAACGACAGTAAAAAGTCAGGCACTACCGGTGAGGCTGTTGATTTAGCTTTACTTGTTGATGGTTTGCAGTCTGAGCGAGAGCAGGGCATTACCATTGATGTGGCTTATCGTTACTTTGCTACAGACAAACGTAAGTTTATTATTGCTGATACTCCAGGCCATGAAGAATATACCCGTAATATGGCTACTGGCGCTTCAACTTGTGATTTGGCTATAATTTTGATCGATGCTCGACATGGTGTGCAAGTGCAAACACGTCGTCATTCATTTATTTGTTCATTGTTAGGCATTAAGCATGTTTTAGTTGCTGTTAACAAAATGGATTTAGTTGATTACAGCCAAGACCGTTATCAAGAGATTAAAAAAGACTATCGTAATTTTGCAGATGATTTGGCATTTGAAGATGTACGCTTTGTACCAATCTCAGCTTTGAACGGTGACAACGTTGTTGAAGAAAGTAGCAAAATGTCTTGGTACCCAGGTGCCACATTAATGAAGTTACTCAATACGATTAAGGTTGATGACAAAAAAGACTTCACGCAATTTAGATTCCAAGTTCAGTATGTTAATCGCCCTAACTTAAACTTTAGAGGTTTTGCTGGCACCGTTGGCTCAGGCCATATTCGTGTTGGTGATGAAATTGTTGCTCTGCCTTCGGGTAAAGAAAGCAAGATAAAGTCTATTGTTACTTTTGAAGGCGATATTAAGCGTGCAGACCAAGGCATGGCGGTTACTTTAACGCTTGAAAATGAAATTGATATCAGCCGCGGTGAAATGATCGTTAAAAAAGGTAGTGTTCCTGCTTCTTCAAAAGAGCTTAGTGCCACTATTGTTTGGATGCATGAAAATGAACTAGAACCAGGCCGTGAGTATTACATTAAACATGGTAGTAAGTTAACGACTGGTCATGCTATAAAAATTGATCACCGTATTGACGTGAACACCTTAGAGAAATTTGATGTTGACCAATTAGCGCTAAACGAAATTGGTGTTGCTCACTTAGAAGTTTCAGAAGCCTTACATTTCGATGCATATGGTGATAACAAAGCAACAGGCGCATTTATTATTATTGATAGAATGAGTAATGTTACTGTTGGTGCTGGCATGATCAACGGCGCACTTGAAGAGCAACAAGAGCACCAGTACTCAGAGTTTGAGAAAGAGTTGAATATTTTAGTTCGTAAACACTTTCCACACTGGGGCGCTCGCGACTTACTGAAGTAACACAAAGCTGTAAGTTTTGAGCTGTCAGCTGTCAGTTAAAAGAAAAGCTGTCAGTTTCGAGCTGTCAGCTGTCAGCTGTCAGTAAAAGAAGAAAGTAAAGTTTTAAGCTTACAGCTGTTTCCTGTTTTTTACTGACAGCTTAAAACTGAAAGCTTACAGCTATTTTTTCTGTTTTTACTGACAGCTTACAGCTATGTCTTCTAGGTTTATATTATGTTGTTTATGCAGTGGCTTTTGGTCGCAATATTTGTTTTAACACTTGTTGGGCTTGTTTTATTCCCTAATAAACCTGAACGTGTTTTTGGTAGTACAACGTTATTGTGTTTAGCTGCGTCATTTGTAAGTACTGACGACATTCTAAGTAATGCTGTTAATCCTGGTTTAGTTACATTGTTATTATTGGTGCTATGTTCTTTTGCTTATGAACGCACCAGCATTATCAGGCGAATTTCAGCTTTAATGCTAAATGGCAAAGTAAAAACTGCAAGTTTACGCACCTTGAGTTTTACTGCCTTAAGTTCTGCGTTAATAAGTAATACTGCCGTTGTTGCAACGTTAATTTCAGTTGTTAAAAAAAATACGGTCGTTAATCCCGGTAAGTTATTATTACCCTTGTCTTTTGCCGCTATTCTCGGTGGCACCTTAACCTTAATCGGTACCTCTACAAACTTAATTGTTAACTCTTTATGGCTTAAACAAGGCAGAGAAAGTTTAGGCTTTTTCGATTTTACCTTGATTGGTGGCGCAGCACTTTTCGCGTGTTTATTGGTTATATTATTGCGCCAAAATAGTTTGGCAGATATGTCTAATGATCAGTTAGAAGTAAAAGAGTACTTAGTTGAGGCACAAGTAAAACCCAATTCAAAACTTATAGGTAAAAGCATAGAAGCTAATGGTTTAAGAAACTTAGACACACTATTTTTAGTTGAACTAGTACGCGATGGCCGACTTATTTCTCCAGTAACACCAGATGAAGTTATTCAACCACAAGATCGGTTAATTTTCAGTGGTGATGTTAGCAAGGTCTTAGTGCTTCAACAATTTGATGGTTTAACACTTTTTGCTGAGCTTGATGGCTTACTGCGTGAAAACTTAACAGAAGTGTTAATTAAGCCCGATTCTGCCATTGTCGGTAAAACCTTAAAAACCGCAGGTTTTCGTGCGAGATTTGATGCTGCTGTGGTGGCAATTCGAAGAGAAGGCACCTCACTTTCAGGTAAGTTAGGCGAAATTACCATACAAGCGGGCGATTTTTTAGTCTTGGCTGCCGGCCCAGACTTTTGTGCTCGTACTAATTTAAGCAAAAACTTTTATATTCTATCAGGCCATAAACCCGACAATATGTTGTCAGGTTGGCGCGACTCGTTGGCTATTTTTGGCTTTATTATCGCCATTGCTATTACTATGTTTACTAGTATTAGCTTATTAGCGAGTTTAATGTTTTACCTTGCGGTGTTAATTTTATCTGACTGTTTAAGCGTTAATGAGATCAAACGACGTTTTCCAATTGAAATATGGTTGATTGTGCTAGGTGCCTTAACTTTAGCGCAAGCATTTGAGCATAGCGGTGTCGCGGCTATTTTTGCCAATGAAATTGAACAACTGCTGGCAGGAAAGAGTGCTTTAATCGCGCTTGTAGTGATATTTTTTATTACTTTATTCCTAACTGAAGTTATTACCAATAGCGCTGCGGCTGCTTTAGTATTTCCAGTGGCATATAATATTGCGATTGGTTTAGGTGTTGATCCTCTGCCTTTAGTTATGGCGGTTGCCTTTGGTGCTAGCGGCAGTTTTATCAGTCCTTATGGGTACCAAACGAATATTATGGTATTTAATGCCGGTAATTATAAAGTAGCTGACTTTGTTAAGTTTGGTTGGCCGATAACTGCCGTATATAGCGCTGTAGTGTTAACCCTTATACCCTTGGTTTATGAGCTTTAAGTTAAAACGTAAGAAAAAGTTCACTGTTAATAAAGCTTTTTACAGGGAAAAGATAAGCCTTTTACAGTGAGAAGTGAAGGAGAAGAGAAGGAGAAGAGAATGAGGTAGGGCTATAAGGCAATAGCGGTACTTTGCTTTTTATTGCTGAGTGTTTTTCTCCTTGAGTTCTCATTGTTTCCTTCCTGTGAGATATGATTTTTTACAGGGAGAAGTGAAGGAGAAGAGAATGAGGTAGGGCTATAAGGCAATAGCGGTGCTTTGCTTTTTTATTGCTTAGTGTTTTTCTCCTTGAGTTCTCATTGTTTTCTCCCTGTGAGGTATGATTTATTTGAAGGGTGTATTTAGTTTAGTAGGCGAGTGAAATAGCCATTACTGCGGCATCACCGAAATATAACTATAAGTTTGAAGCTAACAGCTTTTACTTTTGGAATTTTAGGACATTTATGAAAACAGAAAATACCGTTTGGCATACACAGCAAATAACTAAAAGCCAACGTGCTGACTTAAAGCAGCAAAAACCTTGTTTGTTATGGTATACCGGCCTTAGTGGTTCTGGTAAATCTACTATCGCAAATGCGGTGGACGCTTTGTTGTTTCAGCGACAATGTCATAGTTATTTACTCGATGGCGATAATGTTCGCCATGGTCTCAATGGCGATTTAGGCTTTAGTGATGAAGACAGAGTTGAAAATATTCGTCGTATTAGTGAAGTAGCGCAACTATTTGTCGATGCCGGTTTAATTGTATCAACCGCGTTTATTTCACCTTTTGCTGCTGATAGAGCAATGGCTGCAGCTAAGCTTAGTACTGGCGAGTTTATTGAAGTATTTATTGATACGCCGATTGCCATATGCGAACAACGTGATCCTAAAGGTTTATATAAAAAAGCGCGTGCAGGCGAGATTAAAGACTTCACAGGAATAGATTCAACCTACGAAGCCCCTGAAAACCCAACGATTCATATCGATACTAGCGATAAAACCATTGAACAATGTGCCCAGCAAGTCGTTGATTACCTGATTGAACATGGGTTTATTAAATAAGAAAGAAAAAAGAAGCTATAAGTTTTAAGCTGCCAGTAAAAGAAAAAGAAGCTATAAGTTTTAAGCTGTCAGCTGTCAGTAAAAGAAAAAAGAAGCTATCAGTTTTAAGCTATCAGCTGTCAGTAACTGAAATGTTAGTTTAGAAGAAGTTTTATGTTCTTAGTTCGACTTTAGTTTTTGATTTTGAAGTTTTGCTTGGTTTTGATTAGCTGTATTGACAGCTAATAACTTACAGCTTTTCTTTGTTTGGCTTTACTGAAAGCTGACAGCTAATAACTTACAGCTTTTCTTGTTTGGTTGTACTGAAAACTGACAGCTAATAACTTACAGCTTTTCTGTGTTTGGTTTTCCTGAAAGCTGACAGCTTCCCTTATATTTAAAGGAGATTTCTAAATGCATTATGATGTGTTTAATGGTGATGCCGATGGCATTATCGCTTTGTTACAATTACGTTTGGCTGAGCCTAGGGTTTCGAAGTTAATTACTGGCGTTAAACGTGATATTCAGTTATTGCAACAAGTGCCTGCTAACCTTGCTACTTCGGTTACTGTGTTAGATATATCGATGGAAAAAAACCTTGCAGCTTTAGCTGGCTTGCTGGCGCAAGAAATAGATGTTCTTTATATTGACCATCATCGCACGGGCTTAGTACCTAACTCTGAACATTTAACCGAAATTATTGATACCGACGCTAATACTTGTACAAGTTTATTGGTTAATCAACACCTTGCAGGGCAATATGCGCTTTGGGCGATTGTTGCTGCATTTGGCGATAACATGTTAAAGGCTGCTGAGCAGTTATCTCAGCAAGCGGGTTTGTCTGCCAAAGAGCAAGATCAATTGAAAGCTTTAGGCATATATATTAACTATAACGGTTACGGTCGCACGGTAGACGATTTACATGTTGCACCCGATGTTTTATTCACTACCTTACTTAACTATCCTGATCCTTTCACTTTAATTAATGAAGCTAATTCAATATTTACATTACTTGAACAAGCTTACTTAAGTGATATGACACAAGCTAAGCAAGCGAACATTTTACATGATGATGAAACCTTGCAGGTTATTGAGCTTGAAGATGCACCTTGGTCGCGCCGTGTAAGCGGTGTATACGGTAATGAATTAGCGAATCAGAATCCTGATAAGGCTCATGCCGTTTTTACATTAAACCTAGATAATACTTACACAGTTAGCCTACGCGCGCCTATTAATAACAAGCTTGGCGCCGGCGAGCTTTGTGCTCAGTTTGAAACTGGCGGTGGCAGGGCTGCAGCGGCTGGAGTAAACCAATTACCGAAAGAAAAACTTGGTAACTTCATTGCGTTAGTGTCAAAATATTATCAATAAATGATGAATATTTAAAATATTGGCTGAATAAATTTATAAGGAATTAATCATGAGTTTGTTAATCACCGGTGGTACTGGTTTTATTGGCAGTCACACAGTCGTTGAATTACTGGCACTAGATAAAGAGATTGTTATTGTAGATAACTTATCAAACTCTTCTACGTTAGTGCTTGATAGAATTAAGAAAATTACAGGGAAAACCGTTACATTTATTCAAGCAGATATTTGTGATCGTGAAGCTTTAACTCAGGTGTTTGAGCAACATAACATTGAGGCGGTTGTACACTTTGCTGGTTTAAAAGCGGTAGGTGAGTCGAGCGAAATACCATTAAGTTATTATCATAATAATGTTTCTGGTTCTGTAACTCTGTTGCAAGTAATGGCTGAGCAGAATGTTAAAAATTTAGTTTTTAGTTCTTCAGCCACAGTTTACGGCGAAAACAACCCATCGCCACTTGATGAAACTATGCCAACTTCTGCAACTAACCCTTATGGCCAAACTAAGCTCATGATAGAAAATATTCTGTTTGATTTGGCGCGCAGTGATGAAGAGTGGTCAATTGCTTGCTTACGCTATTTTAACCCAATTGGCGCGCACAACTCAGGCTTGATTGGTGAAAACCCAAATGGTATTCCAAATAACTTACTACCTTATGTGTCACAAGTTGCTGTTGGCCGTTTAGCTAAGTTACAAATATTTGGTGATGACTATCAAACAATTGATGGTACAGGGGTTAGAGATTACATTCATGTGGTTGATTTAGCCCAAGGTCATGTAAAAGCGTTAGAGAAGTTAAGTGAGATTAAAGGCTGTGTTCCTATTAATTTAGGTACAGGCAATGGCACCTCGGTTTTAGAAATTGTGAACACATTTAAAGAGATTTCTGGGCAAGATATTCCGTATAGCATTGCACCAAGACGCGCGGGTGATATTGCCACGGTTTATGCCGATGCAACTGTTGCTAATACATTATTGAATTGGCATGCAGAGCGCGATTTGGCTACCATGATAGCCGATACATGGCGCTGGCAGTCACAAAACCCGAATGGCTTTGAGTAACACAGAGCATTGGCCGATTGTTTATCACTTGAACTCAGGCTTACTTTTTTGTTCACAATTAATTGTTAGCTTTATTGATGGTTAATAATTTAATGTCAGTAGTCATTTAACTAATACGCTAGCATTAAATAATTGCTTTTATAAAATAAAAAAACCTAATATTTTCATATTAGGTTTTTTATTGCTCTCTAATTAGGGGGGCAGTAATATTTAGCATCGACTAATCATTGGCTATGGTTTGTTCATCAGCCCAAGCAATGGCTTCATTATAATGTTTAAGTACGCTTGCCTTTTCTAGACCAAGCCTTTTCATAATAACAGCGGTTTTAGACCATTCAGCGCGTTCAATAAACTCTAGCAGCATAATTAGCGCTGCCATATCGCCTTTGCGGGTTAATAAGGTGTCTTTGATTTCTTGAGCAAGCGGTAACTTAGTTAAAATACTTTCTAAGTCTTCATCGACTATGGCGTCTATTAGCGAAAGCAAGCCGGTTAAAAAGGCAATAGCTTGATCTATTGGTGATTTAACCTCTTTAGCCATTAAATCGCAAAATTTTGCCCGGGCCATAGCTGAGTTGATAAGCTCAGAGGGTTTCTCCGGGTTGATATTCGCCGCAAACATTAAACCTAGAAATCTTTTTAATTCAGCAGAACCCAAAGTAACTAATGCTTGTTTAATGGTTGAAATTTCAGTTCTGCGTTTGAATATAGCTGAGTTTGCGTAACGCAATAATTTATAAGATAAAGTGACATCATGCTCGAAAACAGCGGTTATACTGGCTAAATCTACTTCAGTTTTTGATGTTTCATACAGTAATTCTGCCATGGCAATTTGCGATGGCGATAAATTTTTGGTTTTAACCATTTCAGGTTTAGCAAAGAAAAAGCCTTGAAATAATTCAAAACCTAGCTCTAATGCTTGGTTATATTGCTCATAAGTTTCAACTTTCTCTGCCAATAATTTTATATGCGGAAAGTTTTCTATTGCTACTTTAATTTCTTTAATTGTTTCAACACTAGTGGTTTGCCAATCGACTTTAATGATATGCACGAAAGGATAAAAATGCTGCCAAACAGTTTGATGAATATAATCATCTAGCGCGATAGTGTAGCCTTTTTGGTGTAAATCTTTACATATCGCTAATAGTTTTTTTCCTGGTTTAACTGTTTCTAATATTTCAACCACTAGCTCGTCTGTGGTTAAGGTTTCAGGGTAGCCTTTAACTAGGGTTTCTAAAGTGAAATTAATGAAAGCAGGCTTGTTACCTGTAAATTCACTGATGCCAAGGTTGAAATTACTGGCTTCGATCATTTTTGTAGTGGCTTCGTCACCATCAATGCCTGGGAAGACATTAACTATGCTATCGCGAAATAAAAGCTCATAGGCAAATAGATTTTTATCTCTATCTAGGATGGGTTGCCTAGCTGCATAAAAGTACATACAAATTCCTAATTAATCCGATGTTATAACAGATAATTTTATTATTTTAACTTAGTATTACTGTTCGGCAAAATTGATTTGCACATTACCTTACTTATTTATAACACAAATAATTGTGAATACTCACGAAAAAACATGGAAACAGCTATTAAGTAAGCATATTATTGTTGTTCAGGTTTAAATAAATAGCAATGTGCTATTTATTTAAACAGTTTTAATGCCAAACGTATTTTGAACCCTTAAATTAAAAATAGTTTAGTAGGTTTGGTAGCATGTTTTTTGGAGGTTAGATGGCTGTAGGAACAATGATTTCATTGGCACTATATTTTGCTGTAATGTTAGGAATAGGTTTATACGCGTTTAAAAAGTCTACTAGTGATGTTTCTGGTTTTATGCTGGGGGGGCGTAGTTTAGGCCCTGGGGTTACGGCGCTTTCTGCTGGGGCTTCTGATATGAGTGGTTGGATGCTGATGGGCGTGCCAGGGCTTATGTATACTGTAGGCTTAAGCAGTGTTTGGATTTCGCTTGGTTTAATGCTTGGTGCGTATTTAAATTATCTTATTGTTGCTCCTAGATTAAGAACTTATACTGAGGTGGCAAACGACTCTATAACGCTTCCCGACTTTTTTGAAAATCGCTTTGCTGATAAATCTCGTGCACTTCGCATTACTTCCTCGATTGTTATTATATTATTTTTTACCTTGTATACATCTTCAGGCATAGTTGCTGGCGGTAAACTATTCGAAAGTTCGTTCGGACTAACTTATGAAGTTGGCCTCTATGTTACTGCAGGTGTTGTTGTACTCTATACACTATTTGGTGGTTTCTTAGCCGTAAGTATGACCGATTTTGTTCAGGGTTGTATTATGTTTGTAGCATTAGTGCTAGTACCTTTTGTGGCAATATCAGACGTTGGTGGCACAGGCGAAATGTTAGCAACTATTGAACAGCTAAACCCTGAGTTTTTAGATATTTTTAGTGGCGTTAGTTTTATTGCTATTGTTTCGGCTATGGCATGGGGACTCGGCTATTTTGGTCAACCTCATATTATTGTCCGTTTTATGGCTATTCGTTCGGTAGACGATTTACCTAAGGCTAGAAGAATAGGCATGAGCTGGATGATTGTCGCTTTATTTGGCGCTATGGCAACTGGTTTTGCTGGCGTAGCTTATGTTGCTAAAACAGGGCTTGCGGTTAATGATGCTGAAACTATATTTATTTTATTAGGGCAAGTTTTGTTTCACCCACTTATTGCAGGCTTTTTATTGGCAGCGATTTTAGCGGCAATTATGAGCACAATTTCTTCGCAACTATTGGTTACTTCTAGCTCATTGACTGGCGATTTTTATCAAGCGTTTTTAAATAAAAATGCGAGTGATAAACAGTTAGTATTGGTAGGGCGTTTATCGGTAGCAGCTGTAGCTCTTGTGGCTATTTTTCTAGCTTACGACAGAGATAGTTCAATTTTAACTTTAGTGAGTAATGCTTGGGCAGGTTTTGGTGCAGCGTTCGGACCTTTAGTTATTATGAGCTTGTACTGGAAGAAAATGAATCGACATGGCGCATTAGCCGGTATGTTAACAGGTGCTATTACCGTTTTAATATGGATTTATGCGCCAATAACAATTAACGGGCAGTCTTTAAGTTCAGTTATGTATGAAATTGTACCTGGCTTTATTATGGCAAGTATTGCGATTGTATTGGTAAGTAAAATAACGGCAAAAGAGCAGCCTGAAATTGAAGCACAATTTGACAAGGTTGCTGCTAAGCATTAATGGGATTTGAGCTTCCTGTTTTTATTAAAAAGCCATGACATTGTCATGGCTTTTTTTTATTGCAACAAACGCAGGGTTTATATACGCTTATTTTACAGTGCAGGTGATCGTGCAGTTAAACGGGGGGGTAAAGTGAAGCGTTAACTATTAACCAACTAAATTGACCAAGTAATGCTTTCACTAACGCGTTCTTGCCATTGCTTTATTGGCTCGTTTTTATCGCCAACCACAATGATATTAGAGTGGTTGAAGTGTAAAGAGTTACCTTGAAGCTTGTTGTTTTCAAAGTTAGCGACAAACTCAATGTCTTGATCATCCGGTAAAATGAAAACATTAACTGGGCTCGATTTACCCTGAAAAACCAAATGTAGGCTTTTGTTACCATCAAAACGACAATAATCCGCAAAAATTAGTGTGCCAAAAGTACTAGCAAAACTCCCTTTAAATGCAGACATTTTTTCGTTTAACGACGCTAATGTTACTTTTGGCTGGTCAGTATTAGAAAAGTGAACAGCTTCGTGGTTAACATGAGCGATAGCATAATCAGCTAAATTTTTATAAGTGTTAGAGAACATCATAAAATTAGCTGTTAAGCCCATAACTAGTGCAACAGAGGCAGCCATGGCTAAACGCACACGGGTTTTGCCTTTTTGTTGCTGATGGCTAGCTAACGTTTGGCGTAAAATTAATTTGTTAACTAAATCTTCAGGCACAGGAATATTCATTGCTTGTGCAATTTTACTATCTAGGCTTTCAGTTTCTTGTACAAATTTTTGCTTTGCAGGATCACTTTTTAAGGCGGCATTAATCGCATCGTCACGATTTTTGGGATCGGCTAAAATGCTACGTCTAAATTGCAAATCATCCATTGTGTAGACCTCTTAATTTTGGCTCGTCGTCTACGGCCTCTTTCAATTGATTGCGAGCACGAAATAATCGTGTCATCACGGTATTTTTATTTAATGACAACAGGCTGGCAATTTCTTCACCACTAAAGCCACCAATAACTTGTAAAACAAGCGGCTCACGATACTCTTCAGGCATTTGGGCTATTTTTTCTCGTAGCCAGTGATTTTCAATTTCCTGTTCGTTGCTTGTTGCACTTACATCGGTAACCGTCGCTTCTTCGTATTCACTCATCTCGAACCGTTTGCGCTCAAAACGACGGGCATTTTCTCTGCGCAGAATAGTAATTAACCATGACTTAGCTGCCTTCTCGTCTTTTAACGAGTCAAGAGCGCGCCATGCACGTAAAAATGTTTCTTGCACTAGGTCTTCAGCAATATGCTTATCGTGGCATAGCCAGTAGGCATACCGATATAAATCTGCATGTAATGCTTTAACGAGTGCTTCGTATCTAACTTGTTTTGTCGCCATGCTGTAAGAGACCTGAGGCTTTGTCATTTTATTTCACGCGATTACATAATTTTAAATAAATAGGATTATATCGTTAAAATATAAATTTAGTTAGTGTTTTGGTTTATTGAAAAATGAATACAAAAAAAGAGTTATCGGTGATAACTCTTTTTTTAGCAATGCATGTATCTTGAAGGTTTAGGGGTTAAGGTTGAACTGAGCGTTTGTTGCCCCTGAGTAGCCTTGTTTATTTATCTCTTGTATTGCATGCATTAAGTTTTTACCTGACCATTGACTAGGGTTTTTTCCATAATAACTTTGTTGCAATTCAATAATCGCGTTTGAGAGTGCAGTGTTGTTAAAGTGCTCATGTAATGAGTCAAGGGTTGTTAATTTTTCGTTGTTTGTCGCCCGTGTTTGCGCCCATGGCAATAAATTTGTTAATGCTTGTTCGCCATTGTTTTGTTTACATGCGGCTAATAACGTTAGGTAAGGAGTATTTACTTTCTCATTGGATTTGTTATTTGTTTTATCTGATAAAGAAGAACGTTTAGCAGAGATAAACCAAGCAAATAAGGTTAACAACCACAGAGCAAGGAACAACCATTGTAAAAAGTTATTTTGTTGAACTATTACTTTTTCTATTACCGCTGGTGTGGCGGTATGCTCAATATTTGTGCTTGGTGGTTGTGGTGTCACTACAGGAGTGATGTCTGCATTGGGTAATACAGTTATTGTTTGTGCTGCAATTTTTGTAATTTCGGCTTTATTGGTTACCGTATTCCACCATGGGATGGTTATTGCTGGTAACTGATATTCGCCAGCTTGACTGGCAACTATGGCAAAGTTGATCACTTTTTGACTGACTAACCTTTCATTATTTAGGCCAGTATGAAGCTCAGCCTGATCAGGATAAACTTTTAATCCTTTTGGCACTTGCATGGTTATTTCAGGCAGTTGTTCTTCTGATAATCCCGCAGCGGTTAATGTAACTGTTCGCGTGATCGGTTCACCTACTTTAAATTGACTAGCTTGAGGCTGCCATTCTTGATGCAAGGCTAATAATTCACTTGGTAACCATGCTCCATTAACTTGTGCAGGGATAGCCTTGACCGTTAGTGCAATGTCATCGCCAACCACACTGACTGGCTTAGTATCTGCAAAACTTAAAAAGTTAGAACGCCTTGTTGATGGCATCATTATTTCGCCAGAAAAAATGGGTGATTTTAATATTACGTCACCACTTTTTTGCGGGCTAATGGCATATATGCGCTCGATAATACGGTAGCGTTTACCATTAATAATATTCTCTGATTCTTTATCTTTGCCAATTTGTAGAATATTGGCACCATCTAATGTTGGTTCCGTTAAACTGCCGCGCTTTAGTTCTGCTGCAAAGTGTAACTTAACTGTTAGGGTTATTTGCTGTTGAACAAAAAGTTCAGTTGAAGATACTTGTGCTGTAATAAATAAATCTTGTTGTGTGCTAGCTGCCGACTTGTCTGCCGCTAATACGTTAAGCTTAATCGCCTGGCTTTTAACGCCGTTAATTTCGAAGCTTGGTATAGTTAATTCACCTGTCTGTCGGGGGATTAATACCGTATTGTAAGTTGTGGTACGTGTGGTATTAAAATTAACCATACTAGTTTGTGAACTGACTGATGTTCGTCCAACAATAAAGTCAGATAACAGTGCCGATGTGTCTAGGGCGTTTCTGTCGATGTCATCATCAGCTGTAATTGTTAGTACTACAGATTCATTGGCGATCACTGGGTTTTTATCAACCGATGCAGTGAGCTTTGTTAACGCGTAGCTATGAAATGATAATAAAATAGCCATTAAAGAAATTATTACTCTTACCACTTTTTCTTAACTCCTACATTTCGGCGATCTTGATTACGCTTTTGATATTCTAATTGCATTTTGTTTCTGAGTAACATGTATGGGTCATCAGTTACTTTATTCAATAATTGCTGATGTTTTTGTTCGGTTTCTTTGGCTAACTGTTCAGCCAGTTGTTGTGCTTCAGCGCTTTGTGCCTCTTCTGTTGGCTCACTTTCTTGTGCTTGTTCAGTTTGTTGTGCATTTTGCTCTGGTTGCTGTTCTGACTGCTCTTTTTGCTCGGCATCAGTTTGCTCATGCTCTTGTTTTTGTTGTTCAGTATTTTTTTGCTCTGAAGACGGTTCTGATTCAGATGGATCGGTTGGCTCTGAACTTTGTTGACCCTGTTGATCACTTTGTTGCTGATCACCTTCTTTGTTTTGGTCACTTTGGCTTTGGTTATTTTGGCTGTCACCGTCTTGATCATTTTGTTCTTGGTCTTTGTTTTGATCTTGTTGATCGTTATCAGACTCTTGATCTTGATTTTCTTGTTGTTTTTTTAATTGCTCTAAAAGTGCTTTATTGTTTTTGGCATCGGTTAAGTTTGGTTCAAGCGCTAAGGCTTCATTGTAGGCGGCTATCGCTTCGTCGAATCTTTGTAATTTTGCTAACGTATTACCTTGGTTATAGAAGGCATCAGCAGTTTTTTCTTGTTGAAATGCCGCCAAGGCTTGCTCGTAATCTCCAGCTTTGTAGAAAGAACTTCCTTGCCACGATGGATTTTTAAAGGCTTCTGCGGCTTGCTGGTATTGCTCGTTACTAAAATGAGTTTGGCCTTGCTGATCTTTAGTTTTAAAAAGGTCTTGCCAAATATCGGCATAGGCATTGTTATTAGGCATTAGCATTAAAGCAAATGGTAGTGTTAGCATCAGAGCACCACGTCTGAAGTAACTTAACAGCAGAGGTAAAACCAACAGTAATAAATAGGGACCAAATTCCTGCCATTGATCGCCAGTATTTTCACTTTCTTTGGTGTTGTCGGTGTCAGCCATTAATGGTTTAAAGGTAAGTCGCTCTATATCGTTATTGTCATGGGTGAGGGTGGTGTAATTTCCTCTGCCGCGATTAGCTAAACCACGTAATGCTTGTACTGTGAGTTTAGGCACAATTATCGCGCCGTTATCGTCTTTCATTAACTCACCATTAGAGAGTTTGATAGGCGCACCTGTTTTTGTACCAACACCAAGAATATTGAGGCGATAAGGATGTTCGCGTGACCATTGGGTTATATCTTGAATGTCTATATTATCGATGCCATCGGTAAACCAATAAATATCACCACTGTTGTGCCCAGCATTGACTAACATTTCGTTAGCTAAAGCTAATGCTGCAAAAGGGTTGCTACCAAGCACGGGCATAAGCTCTGGGCTTAATGACGGTAAGAGTAGTTTTATATTATTACTGTCGTCTGTTAATGGGCTAATACTAAATGCGTCACCGGCATAAGCAATAAGTCCGATTTCGCCTTCTTTAATATTATCGAGCAAATCAATGGCTTTGTATCGTGCTCGTGTTAAACGATTTGGTGCAACGTCGGTCGAGTACATAGAGTAAGACATGTCCATGATCAACACCGAGCCTTGTGCAACTTGATAAACAGGTTGTGGCAATTTCTGCCAACTTGGTCCAGCCATGGCTATTATTGAGAGTAAGCCGATTAAAAAAGGCAGTACTAATGAGCTAGGTTTTGCTTTTGAGCTCCCTTGTACCAGCACTTTTGCTAAATGCGCTGGTAAAAATTGTTGCCAGCCAGATTGTCTAACACGTAGTTTTTTGAGCAAAAATAACATGAAAAATAATACGATAATGGCTAATAACCAAAGCGGACGAATAAAATGGAAGTCTGCCATATTAGTGCTTCACTCCCGTAATTGCTTTGTTGCGTTTGAAAAATTGATTATTAACGCTGCTTTTAACCAGTAGCGTTAGCAAACTTATCAATAAAGCTAAACCTAAAGGCCACTGAAATAACGCGGTGAGTGGACGCATTTGTTGTTGCTCTTGTTCTACAGGCTCTAAATCATCTAACAGTTTATAAATTTTACTCATGTCTTCACTAGCGCGTGCTCTGAAATAATAACCACCGGTTTCATCAGCAAGGCGTTGTAATGATTCTTCATCAAGCTCACTTGATGGGTTAACTCGGCGAGTACCAAATAGTGAATTTTGGATCATTACATCAGCGCCAATGCCAATTGAGTAAATGGTAATATCTTTAGCCACAGCCAACTCTAGTGCTTGATCTGGTGTTATTTTACCAGCCGTATTCTGACCATCGGTTAATAATAACAATACGCGGTTTGAGTCTTTTTTCTCGTCGAAACGTTTAACGGCAAGGGCAATAGCGTCGCCAATAGCCGTTTGTTTACCTACTAAACCTAATACCGTTTCGTCGAGCATTTGTTGCACGGTTTTTCGATCAAAGGTCATTGGAGTTTGCATGTAAGCATCGTCACCAAACAATATTAAGCCCAACTTGTCGCCACTGCGTCGCTCGATGAATTCACCTAATAATACTTTTAACATATCAAGGCGGTTTACTGTGCTGCCATTTAGCCTCATGTCTTCAACTTGCATACTGCCTGAAAGATCAACGGCGATCATCATTTCTCGACCTTCAGTTGGCACATTTACAGCCTCACCTAGCCATTGTGGCTGTGTGCTAGCTAACACAACTAACAACCAAATAAGACTAAGGATAACCAATGAGCTTTTTTTCTTTTCTGGCGCAAACTCTTCAGTTTGTACGCCTTTAATAATGGTTGGCATTTTCAGCGGTGCTGCTTGAATGTGTTTTTTTGCGGGTAACCAATAAATAATTAATGGAAGCGGTAGGGCGATTAATGCCCAGAGAAAATCAAAATGTATCATGATTTTACCTCTGATATTTGAGGTTTATTTTCAAGCGTTTGATTGTCGATTTCTGTTGTATTTAAATCGTTAGTTAACATAGTAAGTGTTTTTTTAGGTGGCAGAGCATGACTTAGCCATAATTTTGCCGCGGCAGAAAAGTTGTCTACATTGTGCTCGTTAACATTACTTTGATATGTCAAATTAAAATGTTCGCCGCTTAGCGTTGAAAAATTTTCTTGATGTTTAGCAGGTAAGCTTGCAATTAAAAAGTCTTTAAATTGATTACCTGTTAAATGTGCGACATGCATTCGAGGAAAATACTGTAAGGCAGCCCATTTTAATAATGTGACTATGGCACGGGTATCAGACACCGCTGATAATTTTTTTAATGCCTGTTTTTGTACTTTTCGCGCTTTAAAATATTGGCGTAACTTTATTATGCTATAAACTAATATTGCCAAAGTTATAACGACTAATAGCCACCAACCCGGCGCTATCGGGTAGTTATGCACGTTGTCAGGTAAGTGAATATCACTAAGTTGCGCTAACGGATCCATGATGCTACTCCGCGATGTAATTGAGTTTCTAGCGTTTCACTCGCACATAAATGTAGTAAACGAGCTCCTGCTTTACTCAGCTGTTGCTCTATAGTGTTATTTAAGTTTAAGGCCTGCTGGTGGTATTTTTCAGCTAATGCTTTATCACCAAGCACAAATTGTTGACGTTCGCTTTCATCACCGTTAGTCATAGCTACGCTAATTTTGTGTTCACTTTCGGGGAGTTGTTGCTCAAGTGGATCGCTGATCATACAAACAACTAATTCACAATGTCGACTAACATTAGCCAAATGACGAATAGCTTCATCAGAAAGGTTAAATGCGTCGGTGATCAAATAAACTAAACTGCCTGGTTTTGCGAGTTGTCTTAAACGTGCGCAATTTTGTTCGAAGGCTTCTGTTGCTTTCTTTCTATCTGCTTTTTCATCGGCACTGTGGAGTGAGTCTGCGTGAATTTTTACTAAACCATGCAAATAATGCAGCACACCTTGCTGTCGGCTACGAGGTTTTAATTCGGTGTGATTTGTTTGATTAAATACCACACCGCCGATACGATCGCCTCGTGATTTAGCATGCCAAGCAACCAGGGCGGCTACATGGGCAGCTTGCACAGATTTAAAAAGTAAACGACTGCCAAATAACATGCTGGTACTTAAATCGGTAGCGATAAGAACAGGGCGTTCAACCTCTTCACGAAATAATTTTGTGTGTGTTTTACCCGTACGGGCAGTAACACGCCAATCGATAGCACGAATGTCGTCGCCATTTTGGTAATGGCGAACTTCATCAAACTCCATACCACGGCCTTTACTTCGAGCAAGATAATTCCCCGACATTTTACCGTGTGAGCTTTTGGCGGCAGCTAAATTAATTAGTGAACTTTTCGTTTGATAACGTATTAGTTCATCTATATTTAATTCAATACCATTACTAACCAATTCATCAAGCAAGGTTTGTGGGTTGTATTGTTCGGCTGATTTTTTTTGTTTAAACCACATAAGGGTAACTTGCGCTTAGGCAACTGCCACTAAACTGAGTAAGTGATCAAGCAGTTGATTACTACTAATACCTTCTGCTTCAGCTTGGTAAGTCATAATTATGCGATGACGTAATACGTTATGAAAAACCGCTTGTACATCTTCAGGGCTAACGAAATCTCGGTTGTTTAACCAAGCTCTTGCGCGGGCACAGCGATCTAAAGCAATAGTAGCACGAGGACTAGCGCCGTATGCTAGCCACTGTTTTAATTTATCGTCATATTTTTCTGGGTTGCGTGTTGCCATAATTAAGTCGACGATATAGTTTTCTACTGCAGGTGCCATGTGAATTTTCATCACTTGTTCCCGTGCAGCAAAAATATCAGCTTGAGTGATTTCTTTAACAGAGGTTTTATCTGATTTTAATGCTTCACCACGGTTGAGTTTTAAAATTTCTAATTCGCTTGCTGCATCAGGGTAGCCAATTTCAACATGCATTAAAAAGCGATCGAGCTGTGCTTCGGGTAAAGGATATGTACCTTCTTGCTCTATCGGGTTTTGTGTTGCCATAACCAGAAATAATTCAGGTAATGGGTAAGTATTGCGGCCAACAGTAATTTGACCTTCTGCCATTGCTTCTAATAAAGCAGATTGAACTTTTGCAGGTGCACGGTTTATTTCGTCGGCTAAAACTAAGTTACGAAACAATGGGCCCGGTTGAAAAACAAAGGTGCCATCTTCGGGACGATAAATATCAGTACCGGTTAAATCTGCGGGTAATAAATCAGGAGTGAATTGTACGCGATGAAAGTCAGCTTCAAGGCCTTGAGCTAATGCGTTAACAGCACGCGTTTTTGCTAAACCCGGAGGACCCTCTACAATAAGGTGACCATTAGCTAAAAGTGCAATGAGCAAGTTTTCAACCAGCGAGTGCTGTCCGATAATTTGTGAAGATAAATGTTCTTTTAATGAGGAAAAATGTTCAATAGCCATAGTTTATCGTTCTTATTGATTAAAAAAAGTTGACGTCAGCACTTCTGACCCACAGATTGATATAAGGTTCAGGTTTAAAAAAAACAAGCACAGAAATTAAATTTTTAAGGCTTTTTGTTAGCTTTTTTAATACCTTGATATTAATTTGAACAAGTTTTATAAGCTAATGATTGAATTATTTCTATATATGTTTAGAATTATGATAAATCCAAAGAGGTCTGACCTCTTAATTGTTGCAACAAGATGGAATTAAAAATGACAAAATCAAAATTAGTAACCGGTAGTGGAGAGCGTATAGCGATAGTTGCTGGATTACGTACACCTTTCGCAAAGCAGGCTACTGCATTTCATGGTGTTCCTGCGGTTGACTTAGGCAAAATTGTTGTTAATGAGTTACTGCAAAAACATGACGTTGATCCTAAAATTATCGATCAGTTAGTTTTTGGGCAAGTAGTACAAATGCCAGAAGCGCCAAACATTGCTCGTGAGATTGTTTTAGGAACCGGTATGAATGTTCATACTGATGCCTACAGTGTGTCACGTGCTTGTGCGACTAGTTTTCAGTCAACGGTGAATGTGGCTGAATCAATTATGGCTGGTTTTGTTGATGTGGGTGTTGCCGGTGGTGCCGACTCATCTTCTGTTGCGCCTATTGGTGTGTCGAAAAAATTCGCACGCACTTTACTCGATTTAAGCAAAGCTCGCTCATTTGGCGCAAAAATGGCGCTTATTCGTAAATTAAATTTTAAAGATATTTTGCCTGTACCGCCTGCGGTTGCTGAATATTCTACGGGTTTGTCTATGGGACATACCGCAGAGCAAATGGCAAAAACGCATGGTATTACCCGTGAAGCGCAAGATGCACTTGCTCATCGATCACATACTTTGGCGACTAAAAGCTGGCAAGAAGGTAAATTAGCCGGCGAAGTAATGACTGCGCACAGCGAGCCTTATAAGTCTTTTATTGAAAAAGACAATTGTTTCCGTGAAAACTCTGAATTAGCCAGTTATGCGAAATTGCGCCCTGTATTTGATCGTAAACACGGTACAGTAACCGCAGCAACAAGTACGCCATTAACTGATGGTGCTTCAGCAGTGTTAATGATGCGAGAAGGCCGAGCAAAAGAATTAGGTTACAAACCATTAGGTTATATTCGTAGTTATGGTTTTGCTGCTATTGATGTATGGGAAGATATGTTAATGGGTCCAAGCTATGCTTCACCAATTGCTTTACAGCGTGCTGGTATGAATTTAGCCGACTTAGACTTAATTGAAATGCACGAAGCATTTGCTGCCCAAGCACTCGCTAACGTAAAAATGTTTGCCAGTAACAAGTTTGCACAAACTCACCTAGGGCGCGATAAAGCCATAGGCGAAATTGACATGGACAAATTTAATGTTATGGGCGGCTCATTAGCTTATGGACATCCATTTGCAGCGACAGGTACGCGCTTAATTGTACAAACATTAAATGAATTAAATCGTCGTGGCGGCGGTGTTGGCTTAACTACCGCTTGTGCAGCTGGTGGTTTAGGTGCGGCTATGATTGTGGAGACAGACTAATGACTGATGTAAAAAATGTAGAACAAGAAAATAACAATACTTTTAGCTTAGTTCGACAAGAAAATGGCATTGCACATTTGATCATGGATGTTAAAGGCGACACCATGAATACGCTAAAAGCTGAATTTGGTGAAGAAGTCTCTGACATGTTAAAAGAGATACGTCAGGACCAAACGATTAAAGGTATTGTGTTAATTAGCGGCAAAGCAGATTCTTTTGTCGCAGGTGCTGACGTGCATATGTTAGCTAACTGTACTTCAGCTGCTGAAGCAACGACTTTATCACGACAGGGTCAAATTATTTTTGACCAACTCGAAAACTTATCTATTCCTGTTGTAGCAGCTGTGCACGGTGCTTGTTTAGGTGGTGGATTAGAACTTGCGATGGCATGTCATGCAATAGTGTGTAGTGATAGCCCTAAAACAGCATTAGGCTTGCCAGAAGTTCAACTTGGTTTATTACCTGGTGGCGGTGGTACGCAAAGACTACCTAAACGTGTTGGTATTCAAAAAGCATTAGATATGATGCTAACAGGTAAACAGTTACGCGCAAAACAAGCATTAAAATCTGGTTTAGTCAGTGATGTAGTGCCACATAGTGTACTAATTCAAACAGCAGAAAAGTTAGCCCTTTCTGGCAAGGTAAAACCTAAAGCACGTAAATTATCAGTAATGGATAAGTTACTTGAAGGCAATGGTTTAGGTCGCAGCATTTTATTTAGTAAAGCGACTAAAATGGTGTTAAGCCAAACTAAAGGTAACTACCCTGCGCCTTTAAAAATAATTGACTGTATTCGCGCTAGTGCTGAACAGGCTCCTTCGAAGGGATATCAATTAGAAGCAGACCATTTTGGTCAACTAGTGATGTCGGACGTATCAGCCCAGCTTAGACAACTATTTTTTGCTACAACCGATATGAAAAAAGAACAGGGTGTTGAAGGTGTTAGCCCTGAAAAAATTACTAAAGCAGCGGTGCTTGGTGGCGGACTTATGGGGGGTGGTATTGCTTTTGTTACGGCAACAAAAGCTAAATTACCCGTGCGTATAAAAGATATTTCACATCAAGGAATTAGTTATGCCTTAAAGTATGGCTATGACTTATTGAACAAAAAAGTTAAACGCCGTTTTATGCGCCATAGCGAAATGCAAAGTCAACTAGCGTTGATAACCGGAACTACTGAATATACGGGGTTTGGTGATGTCGACATCGTTGTAGAAGCGGTATTTGAAGATTTAACGTTAAAGCAAAACATGGTCGCCGATATTGAAAGTCACTGTAAAGAAGAGACAATTTTTGCTAGTAATACATCAAGCTTGCCAATTGGCCAAATAGCAGAGAAAGCATTGCGTCCTGAGAATGTTATTGGTCTTCATTACTTTTCTCCTGTTGATAAAATGCCATTAGCAGAAATTATTGCTCATGAGAAAACCTCGGACCAAACAATTTCTACTACGGTAGCATTTGCTAAAAAACAAGGTAAAACCCCTATTGTTGTTAAAGACAAAGCAGGGTTTTATGTTAATCGCATTTTAGCGCCTTACATGAATGAAGCGGCAATTTTATTGCTTGAAGGTTGCTCTATTGAAGCACTAGATAAAGCCATGGTTAAATTTGGTTTTCCAGTAGGACCTATGCAATTATTAGATGAAGTGGGTATTGATGTTGGTTCTAAAATTGGACCTATCTTACAAGCTGAATTAGGTGATAGATTTGCACCGCCTGCTGCTTTTTCTAAATTAATTGAAGATGGTCGTTTAGGTAAAAAATCTAAAAAAGGTTTCTACCAATACAACACTAATAGCAAGAAAAAGCTCGTTGATGAAAGTGTATATACCTTACTAGGCTTGCAAGTTAGCAATACAAATGTAACCGAAGCGCAAGTAGAGCGTTGTGTGTATATGATGCTTAATGAAGCTGCTCGATGCTTAGATGAAGGCATAGTTCGTAATGCTCGTGACGGAGACATTGGTGCTATTTTTGGTATTGGTTTTCCTCCTTTCCTAGGCGGACCATTTCAGTACATGGATAAAATAGGCGCAGTGACCATTGTTAGCAAATTAAACCAATGGCAAGCGGAGTTTGGAGAGCGTTTTACCCCTTGTGATACCTTAGTCAAAATGGCTGAGCAAGGCGAGCGCTTTTACAACTAAAATAGTATCTAGTTAGTGCCATTTTTATGGCATGTCGTTGCCGGCCATGCGGCAATATTTGACGAAAAAAGAGGCGAAATATTGCCTCTTTTTTTGTGCCTTTTTAAAACCGTGCTGAATATACATTTAGGAGGAATAATTTAAGTTAAGAGAATTTTTTTGAACATTTACTCTAAACTTGCTAGAATTTGCGCGTTAATAAAAGCTGTTTTTTTCCAAAAAATATTTTCCGAAGAGAGTAGAGCATGATTATATTATTAGGTGTTGTATTAAGCGTTGTATTTTCTATCTTTTTTTATTGTCAGGCTATGAGTAGTGGTTTGGGAGTTAAACGTTGGGCAACTGCGGGTTTAATGTTTGGGCCTTTTGTTTGGCCAATGTTCTGTATGAAAAAACGTTTAAAGACTTATCAGCGTTTTGGTTTTGATTGTTTGTTGTTTTCTGCATAATCCGTTAACTATTTGGTGTTTATAAATAGCTTGAACTTATTATAAACACGCTACCTTCCTTGTAGCGAATGCTTAATACACTTTATAGCCTAATACTAAACTTGAAGTGCTTAATTCCACCATGTACTAGCTGGCATCTCTTTAATTTCGATACCTGCAGCAATAGTATTTTCGGTCTTTTCTGTAACAAATAATGATTTAATTAAGTTAATCATAGTGGTTTCCTAGATACGAACAGTGCCGCGTTTAGTACCAACTTCATCTACTGGTGTATTTTTAGAATCAATGCGAACAGTGCCACGTTTAGTACCAATGCGAACAGTGCCACGTTTAGTACCAATACGAACAGTGCCACGTTTAGTGCCTACAACTTCAGGGGTGAAATCATTTACATTTGTGGCCGCTGGTGTTGACGACATTACTAAAGATAAAATTAATGAACTAAGCATACTATTTCCTATTTAAGTTATTATTATATTCAATAATAGATAAGCTAGAAGCGTGCCAAAAGTTCAAACCCTTTATTTATAGGGCTTTAAACTTAATATTGAACAAGATAAACTTAAGTGTCAGAAAATCGACGCTAAAGGGTTAAAGTTTATTTTAACTAAATGATGTGGATTTATTCGTAATTTGAAAGGAGAGTAAATATTTTTGAAAATCATTTTTAGGAAGTGGTTTGCTATATAAATAACCTTGCAATTGCTCACAACGTAAACCCGATAAAAAACTTAGTTGTTGATTGGTTTCAACACCTTCTGCCACAACTTGCATACCTAAGTTGTGAGCGATGGTAACTATCGTAGCGACCATGTTTCGACCTTGCTCAGAGGTTTCAATATCGTCAACAAACGCTTTATCTATTTTTAGGGTATTTAATGGGAATTTCTTTAGATACGCCAATGAAGAGTAGCCAGTACCAAAATCATCTAACGATAAATGAATGCCCATAGCGCGAATTTGCAGCATAGTATCAATGGCTTTTTGGGGAGAGTCCATCACAGTACCCTCAGTTATTTCTAGCTCTAAATATTTGGCAGGTAAGCGGCTTTCTTTCAGCGCGTCTGCAATCATTGCAACCAAGTTTGGCTGGGTAAATTGCACGGCGGAAAGGTTAACGGCAACACGACCGTCAAAAAGCCCCGCATCAACCCACTTCTTAGTGGCAATACATGCTTTTCTTAAAACTATTTCGCCAATATCAATTATTTGCCCTGTCTCTTCAGAAACCGGTATAAATACTACTGGGCTTATAATGCCTTTTTTAGGTGTTTCAAAGCGCACTAACGCTTCCATTCCCGCAATTTTTCCAGTGGTAATCTCTATTTTAGGTTGATAAAAAACTGAAAATAAATCTTCTTTTAACCCGTGGCGAATTAAACTTTCAATTTGTAAGCGTTTTACCGCCGTTTTATTCATAGAATCACTAAAAAATTGATATTTATTTCCGCCAATATTTTTAGCATGGTACATCGCAGTATCAGCATTTTTTAGCAATTCTTGTGGATTTTTCCCATCTTCGGGATATAGAACAATTCCAATACTACTATAAAGTACAATTTCTTGATTTTTGAGTCTTAATGGTAAGGCAATAGATTTTAATATTTCTTTACCAAGCGTAGTAATCGTGTGAATATCATTTGTATTTTCAATAATTAAACTAAACTCATCACCACCTAAACGATAAACGGTATCAAGATTTTTACCTAAGCCTTTAATGCGCTCTGCAACTTTACAGAGTAATACATCACCAACTTCATGGCCTAGTGAGTCATTAACTTTTTTAAAGTTATCGAGATCGAATACTAATAATGCATGTGGTACTTTACTGTTTACCAACTTCTGTTGGTTAGCCTGAAAATAAGCTCGATTTGGAAGGCCAGTGAGAGTATCAGTGTTAGCAAGCTTTCTTAATTCGTACTCTGTTTGTTTACGTTTAGTTATATCAGAGAAAACGCCAACAAAGTGAGAAACATTACCGCTTTCATCACGAATTATATCAATGTTTAAATCGGTTAAGTAAAGGTCGCCATTATCACGAGTATTTTCGATCTCACCGTGCCAACTGCCTTTAGTGATTAAGTGCTTCTTTACGTTTTGATTAAAGCTGTCAGAATATCGTTCAAACTTAAGAAGTGTACCGCGCATTTGTAATTTACTTTTTCCGGTAATACTTTGAAATGCCTTATTAACATCAACAACAGTAAATTGACGGTCGTAAATAACAATAGCGTCAGAGATGTTTTCGATACATTTTGCAAAAAGCTTTAAACGTTCATCAGCACGTTTAATTTGACTAATATCTTTTAGTGTTCCTGTCATTCGGCTAGGGTTGTTTTTTTCATCTCGCTCAACAATCTTTCCACGATCTAGCACCCATATCCATTTATTATCTTTATCTTTAACACGATATGTTGATTCAAAATGCTGGCTACTGTCTTCAAAATGTTGATTTAAAGCTTCCCTAACACGTGGAATATCGTGTTGATGAATGTTGGTTTGGTCAGCACCAACATTACGTTTACCATCTTGAGGGAACTCTAATATCCCCCAGATATTGGAACGGAATATTTTACCGCTTTTAATATTCCAATCCCACATTTCGTCACCACTACCCCAAAGTGATAATTTAAGACGTTCTTCACTGAGTTTGATTTGGAGGTGATATAAGCGTTTGTGGCGCATTTGTTGCAAAATATAAGCGAAGATCAACAGTGCAACGCAACTGTAAAAAATTATCGCTGTAGTTGATAACCACCAAGGCGGCATGATGGTAATATTAAGTGACTTGATTTTACTTTCTTGATTGCTTTGTAAATCATATGCTTGTACTTCGAAAGTATAATCGCCAGAGTTTAAGTTCGTATATGTTGCTCTTTGGTTATTTTTTCCTGAATCAATCCACTTATCTTCTAATCCAACCAAGCGGTAACGATAATTTAGTTGGTTGGGGAGTTTAGTATTTGGTGAGATGAACTCGATACTAAATTGAGATTGTGTATGCTGCAAAGTAAGAGTACTTAAATAGTTTGGAGCCTGCTCTAAAAAATACTGATTTTCTAATGTTTTAGGCTGTATATTACTCCTGACAGGCACTTGTTTATTAGCAATAAATACATTTGAAATAGTAGGTGTTAGTGGAAATTGTTTTATTTGATAAACTTCTTGAGGAATAAAGGTATGAAAACCATTTACACCACCAAAGAAGATGGTATCACTAGATGTTAATAATGAACTATCGCTAATATATTCATTGTCATTCAATAGCATATCTTTATTAAAAGTTCTGACTAATTGGTTTGAGGGGTTAACAGAATTTATACCAATATTAGTTGATACCCAGCCTGTATCTGAGGAGTCAATGACAACATCAGCTATAAAATTATTACTAAGTCCATTTTTTTCGCTAAAAAATAAGTTTGTATTGTTGTTTTTGTTAATTAAGGCTAAACCGTTGCGTTGCGAGCCTAACCAGATCCATTCATTAGACACCGCAATATTTGAAATTTCGCCAAATTTGATTTTATTTGAAAGCTTGTAGGTTTTATTTGAAAATTCTAGTTTAGTAACGTTGAAGCTTAAAACCTCTCCTTGATCTGATGATAGCCAAATTGTTTTATCTTTATCATATTTTAAAGAGGTAAAAGTACTTCCATTTTCATAAGTTTCAAACTGATTTGTTTCAATATCAAACGAAGTTAGTTTTAAGTTACTGTTAATAAACCAAATTTTATTAATTATCAAAAACATAAGACTTAAATTGGCGTGATAGGAGTTGTTTTTCCAAAATTTGTTTTCAGTAAGAGTGAAGTTTTTGGTATTAAAGTTATATAGTTTTCCTGGTCGGTTTGAGTTTTCTTCTTCAGTCCTTAACCAAATGTTATCGAGCTTGTCAGTCATCAAGTGGGAAATAGGAAACTTGTTTCCAATATTTATATGGACAATCTTTTCATCTGAATTCAAGTAACTTAACTGTCCATCATCGGTAGCAAACCATACTTTACCATCTTTAGTTTCTGCTAAAGCATATACCGAGCTTGGCATTTCGTTATAATTAAATAAGCCATGTCTAATTTTTAACTGAAGGCTATTAAATGTGTTAATCCCATTCCCATCAGTTCCAAGCCAAATATTATCTGCTTTATCTTTGAATAACTTTAATATGTAATTGTTGGAAATAGCATTTTTATGTTGTACAGATTGATATGAATCAATATCACCAGATAGCAAGTTAATAATGTTGAGGCCATTTAATGTTCCGAGCCAAACCATCGAACCATTCAATAACTCAATAGTCCTAACGTTGTTAGATAGAAGTTTATCGTTTTTATTTTCAGCGTTAGCTGAGTAATGTTTTTTTATTTTATATTCTTGAGAGATAACAAATAAACCGTTATCGGTCGCTAACCAGTATTGATTGTCGATGAGTTTTAGATCGTAAAGTGCATCTGCATTTAGTTTCAAATTCCATTTATTGTGTTCACTTAAAGAAATTGCAAAGGTTAGTGTATTGTTGGCTAAATATATCCCTTTATCATAAGTACCAAGCCAATAGTTCCCTTTTTCATCTTGGAAAATGGTTTTAATCTCTTTTAAAGCAGTATCAAAACCACGAATTCTTATTCGTGAAAAATTTTGATTTTCTGGATCAAATTTATGTAGACCTTCTTTGGTGGAAACCCAAATGTTATTATTGGGGTCTTGATAAATATCCCAAATTTCGTTGTCTTTTAATGAGCTATTGTCGTTAGTTTGATGTGTGAAATTTTCAAAATTATCGAGCGATTCGTTGTAACGACTCAATCCTTTATTTGTGCCAACCCAAAGCACGTTTTGTTTATCTATAAATAATTTGCGAATAAAATTATCAGCAATTGATGATTGATCAGAGCTATCGTGACGATAATAAACGAAGTTCTTACCATCATATCGATTTAAGCCGTCTTGGGTGGCTATCCATATAAAGCCATTTTGGTCTTGGGTAATATCGTAAACATAGCTTTGAGAGAGGCCTTCAGCTATCGAAATTCGTTCAAATTTCAAGGGGTTTTGATTAATATTGTACTGTGAAGCTAGGACCTTGGTATGAGGAAGTAGCAAAATTGTCAGGGTCAAAAAAGTGACCACTGCAAAACATCGGGGAATTAATTTATTTCTTAAAAGAAGCAAAAGCACAAATACAACCTTTTGGTAATGAAACCCATACCTAACTCATTTAACTTAGTTGGTATGCCATATATTTTTATTATTTTTGGATGCCACGCCCCATTACAAATGATGTAGAGGGGGAAGTCAATCATTGCTGCGAAAGTAACAATTATTAAATATATTTAAACGCCATTAGCTCAGCTAAACATTGTATCGGCTAGATTAATATTTTCTTTGACATATTTTCAATAAAGTTTCTTCGTCATTTTTAATGGCATAGTTTTTTGTCATTTCCTTTAATTGTTGACGACTTTCATAACTAAGTAATGATAAGCAGTCTGTGTTTTGGGCTTGATTGAAAACAGTCATAATAAATTCAGCAACATCTTCTATTGATAAGTTTTCAATAATTGAAATGAGTTTGCTCTTTTGATTGAATGAAGGCTCTTTGTTACAAATAGCAGCCCAATATCTTTGACTTTTTATTCTTAAATTTGAGTCCTTTTCCTGTAACTGGCTGGCAAGACCATGTTGTAAATGTTGCCAATGCTCTGCAGGTAATTGATCAATAAAGTCACTAGAGCGAGCAATAAACTCATTCATTGCAATTGTTAATGTAACCGAATCGGTATGGGGTGATTGAATATAAAATGCTATTCCAGGGTAGCGATTAATAGGAATAAAGCCTACACCGACCAAATAGCCATATTGTTTTTCTGTGCGCATTTCTTGGAAAAAAATAGGTGAGAGTAGTTGGTTAGTTAACATGGTTAACGCTACTGTGCGTAAATCTTTATTTGGCATCGGATAATAAAGTACCGCAGCATGGTCATGAGCGGGTAATGCCATTGGCAATGTTAAAGTGCCTTTTCCTTTAATATCATTACAAGTAATTTTGACTTGATTGTTGTCTGACAATTTATTGACGAACACTTTTTTAATATCAGTAATTATTGTATCCGCAGATTGCCTAGACCAATTACCATGAATGAGAAGATCAACAGCATTGTTTTCAAAAATTTTAGGAACAAAGTTTTTAAAGTGATCAAATTCTATTTTTTCTAGGGCATTAATTAATGTTTTGCTACTTGGGCTTGTAGGTTGCATTGAGGCACTGAGTTTAGCGAAAAGTTGCGATATAGACTTACTATTTTCTGCATTTTGCCAATGACAAAGTAGCTGTTGTTTAAATAATTCAAACTTATTTGGACAAAACTTCCCTTGCTTTAAGCTTGCGAGTAACTTTGGCAATAGTTGCTCTTGTTTCGTACTAATACCCGACAATTGTAGTGTTAGCCCACTTTGATGGGAATATAAGTGATAGTGAATGCCGGCTAACTCTGCGTCGTAATTTTCTTCTATAACGGCATCGCTGTATAAGTCAATAAAAAGACGAGTCATAGCGATTGAGCTCGGACTTTCTATTACTGCAGGTGAGTCTATCGATAAGTAGATGTAACCTTTGGGAGTATTAAAACTTGTATCATGCTTGAACCAAGCATTCAGGCCATTTTGTTGATAAATTTTTTCGGGTGGCTTTTGTGGTGTGTTGCTTAAGTCTTCATTAGCAATTAGCTGGGGCCGAGCAACAATATAGGGGTTGTTTTTAGGTAAAGTTAACGCGTTTAAAGTTTCACTTTGTTGCCATTGCTCGATTTTTTTAAGCGCAATGTTTTTAACAGAATAGGGCACTTGATACCATTTACTTGTGTTGCTATGAGGCATGTCAGGGCTGTTTTTATCAATAGAAATTATGCGCATATTGCTAGCGACTAAATAGCCTAACAAGGTCGTTAGGGTTATTTGGTTTTGACCTTCCATAACATAGTCGCCAAAGATGTAATCTTTTTCTGGGTAATGTTGCATGTTAATGACAAGCTGACTAACAGAGTCAAGTGGCGACAACTTTTCTTGATAACAAAACGATAACTCAGCTAATGCTTTTTTTTCTCTATAATATTGCTCATTAAGTGGGGACTTTTTCAATAAGTTTATATAGGCGAATACAATACTTATTATCTCATTTATATTTGTAGCGCCGAGCTCAGAAAGTGAAATGCTAATATTAAAGTCTTTAAAGTTAGAGCCATTTATACCTGAACCAGCGGTTAAACCTAAAGCCCACTGCTTACTTTTTAACAATGACAATATGCTGCCAGGACCTTCATGGCCAATTAAATAAGCGAGAATAGATTCCGGTTTTTGTCGGTAATATTCATCGATACTTGGCATTGCAAAACTAATAATTAATTGTTGATCGTTTCTAACCGGTGTTACAGATATCCACTTTTGTTGATGCTCAGGGTAATAAAGGGGCTCAGTGATTTTAACTTTTTCAAGGCCATTTGATTTTATATCAGAAAAATTAGCATTAGCTAATGCTGCTAAGTTATCGAGCGACTGAGGGCCTTCTAGTACCAAAGTCATAAAATGTGCTTGATAGTTTTTGTCAAAAAATGCACTTAACTCTGCTTGTAAATTGTATCCAGCTTTATCTGCTAGAGTTTCACTACTACCAACAGAAAATTTTGCAAAAGGGTGTTCTTGGTTAATGGTTTCTTTGTGAACATCGTAAAGGCGTCGAATGTCGTCTTTTAGCTTAAGTTTAAACTCGGCATCTATATTTTTACGTTCTTTATTAACGAATTCTTCAGATAATAAAGGGCACGTAAAAAACTCACCAAAACGTACTATTGCAGAATCAAAGTGTTGATGGCCGATATCGAAGAAAAAACAGGTATGCTCAGTTGCTGTCCAAGCATTGTTACTACCACCGTGTTCATTAATAAATTTTTGGTATTCACTACCATCAGGAAAGTTTTTTGTACCAAGAAATAGCATGTGTTCAAGAAAGTGAGCAAGACCTTGTCGATGCTTAGGATCATCGAAATGACCAACATTTACTGCTAAAGCTGCTGCAGATTTATGAGAGTCGTTATTATGAACTAATAAAACTCTTAAGCCGTTGTTTAAGGTAATTGACTTATATTGTTTAGTGTCATTCGGGCTTATTTTCACTTTCGCTCCCGCACAGGTTAATTACAGCAGGTCTTTGCTATAATCTATAATATTATTTTTTTAATCTTCTAAATTACCTTAAGGAATAAGGTGAGTCCATTTTATTCTTAACTGATGTTATAAAAATATAAGTAATTCATTTACTATAGCGCCAATTCTGAAGATATATACCTAATGATTTTTAACACTGTGTGGTTAGTGTAATGAGAAAAAGGTGTTTTAGTCTCACAAGTTGAAAATGTTCATTTGGTCCAGGTGAGCATATATTGTGTTTAAGGTATTTATGCAAATTTTCGTTATGCGTCATGGTCAGGCTGAAATGCTTGCAGCAAGTGATGCGCAAAGACCGTTAACCCAAAGCGGTATTGAAGAAGCTCAAGTTATGGGGCAATGGTTATTAAAAAATAGCCCTGCATTTGACTGCATTTTTGTTAGCCCATACACACGCGCACAACAAACAGCTGACGCGGTAATAAATGAGTTAACATGTGTTGCTAAAAGAGAGACCTTAGCGATTATTACTCCTGAAGATAATGCTAAAGATGTGCATGGTTATTTAGATGCTATTTGTAGCCAAGAGCAATATAAGAGTATTTTACTTGTGTCTCATATGCCTTTAGTGAGTTACTTGGTTGCTGAATTAACCGTAGATCACGTCATGCCGATGTTTCAAACGGCTTCAGTAGCAAACATAGCGTATAATTTAGATGAAATGTCTGGTGAATTACTGGCTTTAGTTTCCCCTAATGACATTGAAGCAACACTTTAATGTCATGAGTTTTTAATCGGCTTGGCAGTTTAAGTTACCAAGGGAAGTTGCTAAAGGAAGTTACTAAGGTAAATTAGTCGCGTATAAATTTATCTTTTAATTCAACTAAAACCAATATGGCGCCATTTCCACCCCATTCTAATGGCGCTTGATGAAAAGCCATTACACTTGGGTGTTGTACTAACCAATGCGGAACTTTATTTTTTAAAATCCGCGCGCCTAAGCCATGTACAATACAAACACACTGGGCATGCTCTTTATCACAAGCGGCAAGCAAAGCCGCAATTTCACGTTTTGACTGTTGTTGGTCTAAACCATGTAAATCTAGAATTAAATCAGGTGTGTACTGTCCGCGTCGTAAGTTTTTAGCTTCAAAACTATCAACGTCTTCTCGTACATATTTCAATGGCCCTTGAGTGTTTAAATCAGGTTCAAACTCATCTGAAAAATGAAACTCGGCGAGGGCCTTGTTATCTTTTTGCTTAGATAGGGTTGATTTAGACTTGATGGTTCTTTTTTCCGGGTGTACTCTGTCCTGCACCATAGGTTTGACCTTACCTACGGCATCTTTAAATAATTTTTTTTCATCCGCATTTAGCGCGTCTTTAAATTTCATGTGCAAAGTCTAAAAACATCGACGAACAATAACAAGTGAAAGTATAATAAAATATATGCAATATGATGAACAACCTGAGGAATGTGTGGAAATAATAAACTTTACAGAGGTAAGCGAACAACTGCATACCGTTAATGACTATGTGCGATTTGGCGCGAGTCAGTTTAATCAAGCTGATTTATACTTTGGCCATGGTACAAACAACGCATGGCATGAAGCGCTTACATTAGTTATGCATCAGCTTGCATTACCTCAAGAGCTTTCTAATGAATTAATGCAGTGCCGCTTAGTATCAACAGAGCGAATTGCTATTTTACAATTATTTGAACGCCGTATTGTTGAAGGCCTACCCGCTGCGTATTTAACTAACCAAGCGATGTTTTGTGGTTTACCTTTTTATGTTGATGAACGTGTACTAGTGCCGCGTTCACCAATAGGTGAACTAATCGAGCAAAGTTTCACGGGGTTAATAGAAGAGTCTCCAGAACGTATTTTAGACTTATGTACAGGCAGTGGTTGTATTGCCATTGCTTGTGCTGTTGCTTTTCCTGAAGCTGAAGTTGATGCCGTAGATCTTTCTGTTGATGCGTTAAACGTGGCGCAAATTAATATTGATGGCCATGGTTTATCTGCACAAGTTATTCCAATTCAGTCTGACGTTTTTTCTGGGGTGCAAGGGCAAAGCTATGATTTAATAGTGACAAATCCACCTTATGTCGATCAAGAAGATGTGGATTCATTGCCGCAAGAGTACTTGCATGAACCCGTAATGGGTTTAGGTAGTGGTTTTGATGGTCTGGATATCGTTCGACAAATTTTAGCGCAAGCGGCGGATCATCTTAACGATAATGGTGTACTTATTTGTGAAGTGGGCAATTCACAAGTTCATTTAACCGCGGCTTTTCCATCAGTGCCATTTCAGTGGTTAAGGTTTGAGAGAGGCGGTCATGGTGTGTTTAAATTGACTAAAGCGCAATTAATAAATCATCAGCAAGACTTTAAACAATAAACAATGAATACTCACTAAGATTTAAATTTATTTAGAGTACTTTGAGGCCAATATTATGGGTATATCATCACTTTTAACGGGTAAAATTTATTATGTCAGGTAATACTTTCGGGAAGTTATTTACGGTCACTTCATTCGGTGAAAGCCATGGTTTAGGCTTAGGTGCGATTATTGATGGGTGTCCTCCAGGTTTAGAACTTTGCGAGGCAGATTTACAACACGACCTTGATCGTCGTCGACCTGGCAAATCTCGATTTACTACTGCTCGTCGCGAAGCTGATGAAGTTAAAATAATGTCGGGCGTTTTCGAAGGCAAAACAACGGGTACTCCAATTGGTTTATTAATTGAGAATACCGATCAACGCTCTCAAGACTATGGCGATATTGCACAAACTTTTCGCCCTGGACATGCCGATTATACCTACTGGCAGAAGTATGGCATTCGTGATTATCGTGGAGGCGGTCGATCATCAGCGCGTGAAACCGCAATGCGAGTTGCTGCCGGCGCTGTAGCGAAAAAATATTTGCAGCAAAAATTTGGTATTACTATTCAAGCTTGTGTGACTCAAATTGGTGAAGTCTGTGCAGAAAATATCGATTGGAATGTTGTCGAAGAAAATCCGTTTTTCTTCCCAGATGCTAACAAGCTTGAGCAATTAGATGAATTATTACGTGGCATTATGCGTGAAAAAGACTCTATTGGCGCAAAGTTAATGGTTGTTGCGAACAATGTTCCTGTTGGTTTAGGCGAGCCTATTTTTGATCGTTTAGATGCTGAAATTGCTCATGCTTTAATGGGGATTAATGCTGTTAAAGCCGTAGAGGTTGGCGATGGCTTTGCCGTGGTGAATCAAAAAGGCTCTCAACACCGAGACGAATTAACTCCAAATGGTTTTGCTTCTAATCACGCAGGCGGTGTTTTAGGCGGTATATCTTCAGGGCAACCTATTGTGGCATCTATCGCTTTAAAGCCAACTTCTAGTATTGGTGTTAGCGGGAAAACCGTAGATCTTGAAGGTGCTTCGGCCGATATTGTGACTAAAGGTCGTCATGATCCATGTGTGGGCATTCGAGCGGTACCTATTGCTGAAGCTATGTTGGCGCTAACCTTAATGGATCATTACTTACGACACAGAGCGCAAAATATGGATGTAGTTTGCCAAACGCCGGATATTGAAGGTAAGTAAAAATAATACAGAGTCATTTAAAACAAAAAAGCTAGAAGATTAATCTTCTAGCTTTTTTTATGTCTGAGCGTTAAATAGCGTAACCGATTAACAACTACTTTACTTCTTCACCAGCTGCTTGTTTATCAGCATGGTAGCTTGAACGTACTAACGGACCACAGGCTGCGTGATCGAAGCCCATTTTGTCAGCTTCACGCTTGAACATGTCAAAGTCATCAGGGTGTACGTAACGTTCAACCGGTAAATGGTGCTTACTTGGCTGTAAGTATTGACCAATGGTTAGCATGGTTACGCCATGTGCACGCAAATCACGCATCACTTGTAAAATTTCTTCGTTTGTTTCACCTAAACCAACCATTAAGCCAGATTTAGTTGGTACAGTCGGGTTAGCTTCACCAAACTTTTTCAATAAATCTAAAGACCATTGGTAATTCGCACCCGGGCGAGCCTTAGTATACAAGCGAGGAGCCGTTTCTAAGTTGTGGTTAAATACGCCCGGTGGGTGAGTATTTAAAATTTCTAAAGCACGGTCCATACGACCTCGAAAATCGGGTACTAATATTTCGACTTTAGTGTGCGGAGAATGCTCGGCAATTTCGGTGATACAATCAACAAACTGTTGTGCGCCACCGTCTCGTAAATCATCGCGATCAACTGAAGTAATTACCACGTATTTTAGTTTCATATCTTTTAGCGTTAATGCTAATTTACGTGGCTCTTCTTTATCGGCTGCTAACGGACGGCCATGACCTACATCACAAAATGGACAGCGACGAGTACATATGTCGCCAAGAATCATGAACGTTGCGGTACCGTGGTTAAAGCACTCTGTTAAATTTGGGCAAGAAGCTTCTTCGCAAACAGAGTGTAAATCATGTTTACGCAGTGCTGCTTTTATACTGTCTATACGCTCTGAACTTTTTGGCAGTTTAATACGTAACCAATCTGGTTTTCTTAGCATAGTTTCACGCTCAGAAGTAACCACTTTAATTGGTATATGAGCCATTTTCTCGGCATCGCGTAATTTAGTGCCTGGGGTAATGCGTGATGATTTAGTGGTCATGTATTGTTTCCAATCCCGTTTGATAAGATAAATGCTGAGTGTTTAATAATTCACTAAGATGTTTAACCAGTGATTCACCCGCTTGTTCTACAGTGGCAGGGCCCTGTAAATCGATAGTTTGTATCATTTCTAAACCTTGATAACCACAAGGGTTAATGCGTAAGAATGGCGATAAATCCATATTTACGTTCAAAGCTAAACCGTGAAAAGAGCAGCCTCTGCGTACTCTTAGGCCTAAAGATGCAATTTTTTTGTCGTTAACGTAAACACCTGGGGCATCGGGTTTCGCATTAGCTTTAATATCAAAATCGGCCATTGAAGCTACAATACCATTTTCAATAAGGGTAACTAATTGCCTTACTCCCATTTTTCGGCGACGTAAGTTGATCATAAAGTAGATCACTTGCTGACCAGGGCCGTGATAAGTAACTTGTCCACCTCGGTCGACTTTTACTACTGGAATATCACCAGGCATTAATAGGTGTTCATCTTTACCTGCTTGGCCTTGAGTAAATACTGGCGGATGTTCAACTAGCCAAAGTTCGTCAGGGGTGTTTTCATCTCGATCATCGGTGAAATTTTGCATGGCATGCCAAACATCGACATAGTCGAGGTTATTCAGTTGCCGAATAATCAATGTGTCTTTCAAAATACATCTCTATCGATTTTATTTCGCGTATTATAGCCAAATAGTAAATGGAATACACCGGATAAAAAGTAAGGCTTAAAGTACGTAGCGCACTTGCTCAATTGCGTTTAACGTTTTATATATTTTTTCTATGTGATCTTTACTGGTAACTGTCACCGCAACTGAAATTGAGTGGTAGTTGCCTTTAGAGCTTGGTTTTACTTTAGGTGCGTAATCACCAGGTGTATGCTTTTGCAACTCACCAACCACAAGGTCAGGTAATTCATCACATGCTATACCCATAACTTTAAAGTTTAAAACGGTAGGAAAGTCTAGTAATTCATCAAACTTAGTATTCATTTATTTTCTCTTTATACAGTAAAACAACTTTTTCAAAGGCTGTTTTTAAATGGTAGGAAAGTCAATCAACCGAAATATTCCAAGCCACTTGTAATTATTAATGTGTTTGTATTAGCAAATTGGCGATATTTTAACATTATTTGTTACGAATGTGACCAATTGCCGCTACTTTATTGGCTATAAATGGGGGAGGTATTACTTTATTTCAATGTTCATTGGTTATTTAATTACTCAACACATAGTGTAGCGTTAGCGAATATAAATAAAAAACTCAGCCGAGGCTGAGTTTTGGTAATAAAAATTTATGGCTGGAATGATAACGAGACTAGTCAGCAAATTGCAGCTTAACGTAGTCCATTAATTTATTAAACATACTGCCTTCATTCACTTCTTGCAAGGTTACTAAAGGGTATTGAGCAATATCTTCGCCATCAAGTTGTAAAAATAATTTACCTACTACTTCACCTTTTTGTAGCGGAGCAGTTAATTGTTTGTCTAACTCAAAGTTTGCTTGTAAATTTTTGCGTTGACCGCGAGGAATGGTAATTGGGGTATCAACCATAATGCCTAAATCTACTTCTTTACGATCGCCCATCCAAACGCGGTTACTAACAAATTTTTCACCGGCTTTATAAGGTGTGTAGGTTTCAAAAAAGCGAAAACCATAGTTGAGTAACTTTTTACTTTCAACTTTACGCGCGCGTTCACTTTCTGTACCCATTACTACGCTTACTAAACGCATGTCGCCTTTGGTGGCTGAAGTTACTAAACTATAACCTGCTTGCGAAGTGTGACCGGTTTTTAAACCATCAACATTCATGCTTTTATCCCACAACAAGCTGTTGCGGTTATATTGCTTGATGTTGTTATAAGTAAACGACTTTTGGCTGTAAAGTTTGTACTCTTCAGGAACGTCGCGAATCAATGCAATGGCTAACGTTGCCATATCACGAGCAGTTGTTTTGTGCTCTTTGCTATCTAAGCCATGACTATTTTCAAAGAAGCTACTATGCATGCCTAATTGCTCTGCGTGAGCATTCATTAATTGAGCAAAAGCGCCTTCGCTACCAGCAATATGCTCTGCCATTGCAACACATGCGTCGTTACCTGATGCAACGATAATACCTTGATTAAGCAAACTAACCGATACTTCTGTGCCTACTTCGATAAACATTTTTGATGATTCAGGGAAGTTTTTTGCCCAGGCTTTTTCACTAATTTTTACCGGGTCTTCATTACTGATATTACCGCTAGCAAGCTCTTTACCAATTATGTAGCTTGTCATCATTTTGGTTAAACTTGCTGGTGCTAGTAAAATATCAGCATTACTTTGTGCAATAACTTTACCTGTAGCATAGTCAATTAAAATATGACCTTTTGCATTGACCTCAGGCGCTGACGGGATAATAGTTTGAGCGTGAGAGAAAGAGCAAACACTTAATAATACCGACCCTAAAAAGGTTAATAACTTTATCGGCTTCTTAGTCGCTTGAATAAACTTGATTTGGGGCATAATTGTCCTACAGCACTATCGATTAATGGAGATTGTATAAATTTAACGGAGTATAACATTTTTCATTTTGATTTCTATTGAGCTCGTACATCATTTTGTTACCATTGATGAATTTGGCTTGATAACTATAAAGTTTCGCCTTTAGCTCGCTCTATTTTTTCGAAAGAGTACAGCCTAACAATAACCTTAGCGTCGAATAAAAGCCTTTGGGTAGCCACTATCTTTTATTGCTGCTAATAAACGAGATAATTCTTGCTCAGTTAATATCGGACCAACGAGAACACGAAAAATTCCATTTATTTCTTCTATTTGTGTATTGCTGTTATGGTTTTGCATTAATGCTTGCGAAATTTTACTTGCTTGCAACTTACTTTTACTTGCAAACACTTGAATAAATTGCTTTTTCAACACTAGGTTTGTTAAAGATAGCTCTTTCTTAAGCGGCTTTACTGTTGGGCTATTAGCAACTTTTGCAACCTCGGCTTGGGCTAAAGGCACTGTTTCTGTGGTGTTAGATGTGAAGTGCGGTAAATTATGCTGTAGCTGCGCTAAGGTCTCAGCAGTAAAATCATTAATTGCAGTAATAGTAACATTCGCTGTGCCTGTTTTTAGCATATCGAGTTTATAAGCCGCGCTGTAAGATAAATCGATTATCCGGTCTTGATGAAATGGCCCACGATCATTTACTCGTACAATAACAAATTTTCCATTGCTATTATTGACCACTTTTAGATAGGTAGGTAAGGGTAAGTTTTTATGTGCAGCGCTCATAGCGTACATGTCGTAAATTTCACCGTTAGATGTTAAATGGCCGTGAAATTTTTTACCGTACCAAGAGGCTGTACCTGTTTGGCTAAAGTTTTCAGCCGTTTTTAAAACTTTATAATGCTTACCAAATACTTGGTAATGTTTATTACCGCCACGACTGTGTGCTTCTGCCCTAGGGGTAGCATTTAGAAGTTCATTAGCGTTTGGCACTCGTGTTGGTGTGCTGTCATGCTTTTGTTGATATCGGCTAGTATGGGTACTACAAGCAGACACTATAATTAACGTTATGTATAAGCAAATAAGCTTTAAAGTATTTAATTTTGCCATAAATAACAGGTACTCTTTAAGGGGGTCATTGCGTTACGAGAATTTTTTGTTAACTATTAAAGCGTCTATGCGTACTAACAGCCATTAGAATGCCAAATCCTGCCATTAATGTCACCATAGAAGTACCACCATAACTAACCAATGGTAGAGGAACGCCGACCACAGGCAATAAACCTGAAACCATGCCTATATTTACAAAAACATAAACAAAGAAGGTTAAGGTTAAGCTACCTGCTAGTAGTTTAGTAAATGCATGCTGAGCATTAACCGCAATCCATAAGCCGCGCATTACAATCGCTAGATATACTGTTAATAATAAACCCACACCAATTAAGCCAAACTCTTCGCTAAATACGGCAAAGATAAAATCGGTATGACGTTCGGGTAAAAATTCTAGCTGAGATTGAGTGCCTTGTAACCAACCTTTACCGTCGATACCACCTGAGCCAATCGCTATTTTAGATTGAATAATGTGATAACCCGAGCCAAGAGGGTCTTGCTCTGGGTTTAAAAAGGTTAATACACGTTGTTTTTGATAAGGCTTCATCAAAAACATCCACAAAATAGGTGCGAAAGCTGATGCTAAGCCAACGCAAGCACCAATAAGTTTCCAGCTAGCGCCTGCGAGGAAAATAACAAAAATCCCAGAACTAGCAATAAGTAATGAGGTGCCCAAATCAGGTTGTCTAGCTATAAGCAAGGTCGGTAAAAGTACCAAAATAAATGCGGTAATTATTTTCGACATTTTTATGGGTAAGTCATGTTGGCTGACATACCATGCGATCATTATTGGCACCACTAGTTTCATTATTTCTGAAGGTTGAAATTTAGTTACACCAAGGTCTAGCCAGCGTTGAGCGCCTTTGCCAACATGACCAAACAGTAATACTGCGGTTAAAAGCATTAAACCAATAACGAACACAGGTACTGCCCATTTCCTATAAGATAGTGGAGGGATTTGCGCGACAATAAACATAGCAAGAAGGGCTAAACCAACACGTTTTGCGTGCCTTATTAACACGGCAGATTCTTGTCCGCCTGCGCTGTAAACGACAAATAACCCTAGCGCCATTAACGCTAAAATACCGCTTAATAACGGTAAGTCAATGTGTAATCGTTGTAAGAAGGTTCGTGGTCTTTGCTGATCGTGTCCGGTACTACGCACTAAGGATTACCTGCTATATTTTTAATGTGCTGATGATAAGTATCGTTGTGTAAGGCGTGCTTGTGAGGGTTTTTACTGACAATTTCTCGATCACCAAAGTATTGGTCCATTATTTGTCTAGCCACAGGAGCCGCATTGGTTCCCCCTCCGCCTTTAGCGACATTTTCTATTGCCACAGCCACAACAATTTCAGGGTTTTCGTAAGGTGCAAATGCGATAAACATGGCATTATCACGCTTACTTTCTTTTACTTTAGTGGCATCGTATTCTTCATCTTGTGCAATATTAGCCGTTTGAGCTGAACCGGTTTTACCGGCCGCGTCATATTTACTACCTTTAAAAGCGCTATAGCCGGTTGCGCCAATTTTTTGCACTGTATTGTGTAAACCATCTAGCACTATGTCCCAGCTTTTATTATCTTTAAGGATAATAGGGGCTTTTTCATCAACTATATATTGGGTAACTAAAGGTGCTTGTGCTACAACGCCTTCTTCGTTAATAACAATTTCACTGGTTGATTTTAATAAATGTGGAACTTTAATTTGTCCTTTATTAACTAAAATAGATATCGCTTGTGATAACTGTAATGGTGTAACAGACCAATAACTTTGCCCTATGCCTACCGACAAGGTTTCTCCGGTATACCAAGCTTTATTATAACGCTCTCTTTTCCATTCAATGCTCGGCATAATAGCGCGGCTTTCTTCATGAAGATCAATACCTGTGTAATCACCAAAACCAAACTTTCTCATCATTTTACTGATTTTGGTTATACCAAGCTTATAAGCCAAATCGTAATAATAAACATTACAAGATTGTTCTAGCGATTTTGTTAAATTGACTTTGCCATGCCCCCATTTTTTCCAATCGCGGCGCTTAGTTTCAATACCGGGAAGTTGATAAAAACCGGGATCGTAAATTTCAGTTTCTGGTGTAATTATACCATCGTCTAAACCGGTAAGCGCGAGCAAAGGTTTTATGGTTGAAGCCGGAGGGTAACCTTGAACGGCACGATTTAACAGCGGCTTGTTGCTTTCTGGCGCTAACAGTTTTTTATATTTTTTACTACTAATACCATGTACAAACAGATTACCATCGAAACTAGGATTTGAATACATAGCTAGCACGCCTCCGTCTCTAGGATCAATCGCGACAATAGCACCACGCTTACCTGATAGCGCACGTTTTGCGATCATTTGAAGTTCAATGTCTAAAGTGAGTGTTAAGTCTTTCCCTGGAATTGGCGGAGTAAAATTTAATGTACGAATAACACGACCTAAGTTATTTATTTCAACTTCTTGGTGTCCAATTGTACCGTGCAAAATGTCTTGATAATATTTCTCTAAACCAAGCTTACCTATGTTACGAGTAGCCGCGTAGTTTTCAGCTAAGCCTTTTTTTTCAAGCTCAAGCGAGTCTCGACCATTGATACGAGCTACATAACCGAGCGAGTGAGTGGTTAAGTCTGCAAACGGATAATAGCGTTTTAAACGAGCATCGATAAAAAAACCAGGAAACTTGTGCTGATTAACTGAAAATAACGACACTTGCTGTTCGCTTAAACGAGAATAAAGCTCAATAGGTTTAAAGCGACGTTTACTTTTTACCGCATTAAGTAACTTGTTTTGCTTTTCTTCGCTAATATCTAAAAGCAGACTAACTTCGGCTAAACTACGCTTAATATCTGTTACTTGCTCAGGAATAACTTCTAAGCTGTAAACGGGGGTGTTATCAGCGAGTAAAACGCCATTTCTATCGTAAATTAAGCCTCTATTGGGAGCTACAGGTAATAGCTTAATACGATTGGAGTTAGAGCGGGTTTGGTATTTTTGATAAGAATTAACGCCAAGGTCATAAATATTACTGAATAACAGTAAAGACAATACAAGTACACCTATAAAGGTAATAAAAGTTCGGCGTGCAAATAAGTTGGCTTCAGCGCTATGGTTTCTAATGGCTACGCGTTTTTTTCGAGCCATTATTTATTCTCTATGATAAGGGTGGTTGTTATTAATTGACCAAGCACGATAAAGGCTTTCTGCTACGATAACTCTCACCATAGGGTGTGGTAATGTCAGTGGAGAAAGCGACCATTTTTGCTCAGACGCTTCAATGCAAGCTGGCGCTAAACCTTCAGGCCCACCTACAAGTAAAGCAACATCTCTGCTATCAACATGCCAACGATCAAGTTGTTTGGCAAGCTGAGGTGTTGTCCAAGGTTTGCCTTCAACTTCTAACGTTACAATGCGATTACCTTTTGGAATGGCCGCGAGAGTTTGCTCACCTTCTTTTTCAAGAATACGAGCAATATCGGCATTTTTTCCACGTTTACCGGGCGGTATTTCGACTAAATGGAAGCTCATATCACGTGGGAATCGGCGACAATATTCATTGAAGCCTTGGCTAACCCATGCTGGCATTTTATTACCAACAGCATATAAGGTAATGCGCATTGTTGTTTAGATTATTCCCAAAGTTGTTCTAGTTGATAACGATCGCGAATTTCATCAGTCATCACGTGAACAATTACATCACCTAAATCAACTAAAGACCATTCACCAATATCATTTCCTTCAACACCTAACGCTTCAATACCGGCAGCGCGAGATTCAATGACAAGTGATTGAGCAATGGAAATAACGTGACGTTTTGAGTTACCTGAGCAAACTAACATGTAGTCTGTGAAACCTGACTTTTTAGATACATCTAAAGTGACGATATCTCGGCCTTTCATATCTTCTATTTTCTCGGTAACAAAAGTAATTAGTTCTGAACTTTGCAAAGTGGGATCTCTATAATTAGCAATAATCGGCGATAATAACATTAATTTGTTTGTCAGTTAACCATCTAATGTTGTTGTAAGCATGTTTTTTACACAACAATTGATTTATTTCACTATGGCTGAACTAAAAGTAGCCGTAAATAGTGACAATACTTAAAAAGCTAGTGTTGTGCATCACAAAGATTGAACGCTAGTTAATAGCTTAACTATAGAGTTTATGTTGCTCAATATAGTTAAAAACCTGTGTTGGTAGGTCTTGGCTGTAGTCTTTGCCAGATTTAATCTTTGCTCTAATTTCGGTTGATGAAATATTTACAGTCTGGCTTTCGTGTATCAGTATTAAGCCTGTTTTTTGAGGTTGCATTTCTGTCAGACTATAAGTCAGACGAGCTTGCAATTCCGGTGCAAGTAACGTTTCTAATGATTGGTGATTATAACCAGGGCGAATATTAACTACCAAATTACATAGGGTTAAAATGTCTTGCCAACAATGCCAGGTTGTAAATGTTAGTAGTGAGTCCATACCCATAATAAAATATAGATCTGCGTTTGGTTGCTCAGCTTTTATTTCTTTTAAAGTATCAACGGTATAAGAGCGACTTTGTCGATTTAGTTCACGATTATCTACGTGGAAAACTGGGTCAGTATTACAAGCTAGCAACACCATATTCGCACGATGTTTTGCGTTTGCATGGGTGCCAAGCTTATGTGGTGGAATATGAGCGGGGATTAAATATAACTGTTCAGCGTTTAGCCATTTTGCGGTTTCTTGTGCAGGTAAAATATGACCAAAATGAATAGGATCAAAAGTTCCGCCAAGTAACGCGATAAGCTTTGGTGCAGATTGTTTAGCTATATTCATAATCTAAACTGTAACGCTGACTTAACTCATTATGAAATAAGCTAATAAAAACATCGCTGAGCAAAATGAACTCGTTAAAATCACTACTGGTTTTGCTCAGTAAATCGACCTGTGCGAGTCTCGCTAGCGCTTGTTCAGCATTGCTTAAAGTAATGTGTTTTAAAGCATGTTGATATAAAGGTTTTTTCTTTTCCCATATGCGATATTGTTTAAATATATCGTTGATACTGCTACCTAGCTTTATTTGTTCTAGCATTGCATAAAGTTGGCTTATTTCTTTATGTATTACCCACACTAATTGACCAAAAGCGCTACCGTCGTGCTGCATTTGATCTAAAATTTTAAAACATTTTTTTAGGTCACCAATAAGCATGGTATCAATCAGTTGAAAGGGGCTAAATCTCGCTTGTTTAATGAAAAGCGTTTCAGCTTCTTCAAAAGTTACCGTTTGTTGAGAGAACAATATTGAGAGTTTTTGTAATTCTTGCGCTAATGCGGGAAGGTTACCTTCAAATAGCTCGGCCATTAAATCAATAACATCTGGCGCTAGTGTAAGTTGTAATTGCCGTGCTTGATTATTAAGCCATTGTTTTAATTGCTTACCTTCTACGTCGTATAAAGGTACAAAGCAGCCGGCAGCCTCTAGCGACTTAAACCATTTACGTTTTTGTGTTGCAGCATCAAGTTTGGGACCATAAAATATTAATTGAATGTCTTGATGTAACATCGCGAGTAATTGCGCAATACCTTTTGCACCATTATCACCAATTTTCCCTGATGTGAACTCTATTTCAATAATACGTAATGGCGAAAACAAGCTCATTGACTGGTACTCTTGAAAAAGTTCGTCCCAATCAAATTTATCGTCGACACTAAAACGTATTATTTCGCTAAAGCCTTGCTTTTTCGCGTGCTGTTTAATAGTTTCTAACGCATCGTTTTTTTGCCATAACTCATCACCAAACACCAACCATATCGGTTTGAAACCTTGGTTCAGTGTGTTGTCGAGTTGATTATGATAAATGCGCATGCTACTTACCTACAGCTGGATACTAGCCATATCACGTAAGATTTTATTAGCCGCTTCTGTGCGCATTTCTCTAAGCATTAACGATAACTCACGACTTTTGGCAAGGGCAATATCAGGATCATCTTGATAGTCTCGGTTTAGCTCAAAGCGGAAGTTTTGAATATCTTGTCCTGGAATTAAAATTTGATAACGAACCGTATAGATAAGTTCGTATTCAGCAACTTGCCCATTAGGAAAAACCGAAAGAGTTCTTCTGTCTAAGTTATCTTGTAACATGCGCATTTGCGGAATAGCGTCATCGCTTTTTTGTACTAAATTGACATTGTTAATCGTTAAATGTTGCTTCACTAAACGTGTAAGTTCACCGTATTGGTCAACCGAACTAAAGGCTATGTTTTGTAATTCAGGAGCTAATAAATAATTTCCACGCAATTGAAAGCCACAACCCGTAATTAGCGCTAAAATTAGGCTTATTGAGAGTAGTTTACTTATACGGTTCATGATTATTTGCTTCATAAAGTGTTCACTTTTAAATGGAAAAAAACTTATCAGTACATAACTCAAAACAACGCTATGAACTGATAATTGTTGGTAACAGTGTTAATCATTTATTTCATTAATGATTAACACATTAGCAAGCGTGCAATTTAGTTAGCAACAATGTTGAGTAGCTTGCCCGGAACATAAATAACTTTACGGACAGTTTTACCTTCAATAAATTTGCTAACATTTTCATCGTTAAAACCTATATCTTCAACAACGTCTTTGCTTGCATCAGCGGAGACCGTAATTTTAGCACGCAATTTACCGTTAACTTGTACGATAATGAGCTTTTCATCTTCAACTAAAGCACTGTCGTCAACGATTGGCCATGCGGTATTTTCAACCGGGTTACCATCGCCAATCATAGACCATAAATGATGGCTAAGATGAGGCACAATTGGCGTTAACATTAAAACGACTGCGCGAATGGCTTCGTGCATTACTACGCGGTCTTCTTCACTAGTAATACTGGCTTTACTTAAGTGATTCATTAACTCCATTATCGCTGCAATAGCGGTGTTAAAGGTATTGCGGCGACCAATATCATCGCTCACTTTAGCTATGGTTTTGTGTAACTCGCGACGTAATAGTTTTTGTGCAGAGGTTAGCGTAAAACCAGCGATACTTGGTGCTGTTTTTGAAACTTCTGCCGCTTGTGTAAAGTCGTAAGTAAGTTTCCAAACACGCTTTAAGAAGCGATGTGCGCCTTCAACACCTGAATCAGACCATTCTAATGTTTGCTCTGGTGGAGAAGTAAACATAATGAACAATCTTACGGTATCCGCACCATAGAGGTTGATAACTTCTTGCGGGTCGATACCGTTATTTTTAGATTTTGACATTTTGCTCATGCCAGCAGAAATAACCGGTTTGCCGTCTACTTTGCTCACCGCCGCTGTTACTTGGCCTTTTTCATCTCGTTCTACTTCGACGTCAGATGGGGCAATCCAGTCTTGCCCACCATTTTCTGCTTCACGATAGTATGTATCAGCTAAAACCATGCCTTGACACAATAACTTTTTAAACGGTTCATCAGACGTTACTAAACCGGCATCGCGTAATAATTTATGGAAAAAACGGGCATAAAGTAAATGTAAAATAGCATGTTCGATACCACCAATGTATTGATCTACAGGTAGCCAGTAATTGGCTTTAGCGGGATCTAACATTTGTGTATCGTCGTTTGGTGAACAGTAACGTGCGTAATACCATGATGATTCCATGAAGGTATCAAAAGTATCGGTTTCACGAAATGCTTCTTCGCCGTTATAGGTAGTTTTTGCCCATTCTGGATTATCTTTAATCGGCGATGTTACACCGTTCATGATCACATCTTCAGGTAATTCAACAGGTAATTGGTCTGCAGGTACAGGAACAGACTCGCCATTAGCCAGATGCATCATTGGAATAGGTGTACCCCAATAGCGTTGTCGAGAAACACCCCAATCACGCAAACGATAATTAACGGTAACTTTACCTTTACTTTCGCTGATTAATTTATCAGAGATAGCTTTAAAGCCTGCTTCAAAGTTTAAACCGTCAAACTCACCTGAATTAATGAGAATATTTTTTTCTAGAATGGCAGCTTTAGTTACGTCATCGCTTTCTGAACCGGCGATAACTTGTTTAATTGGTAAATCATATTTAGTAGCGAACTCCCAGTCGCGTTGGTCATGACCTGGTACTGACATAACCGCACCTGAGCCATAGTCCATTAATACAAAGTTTGCTGCCCAAACTGGAACAATATCACCACTAATTGGGTGAATAGCTTTTAAGCCAGTATCAACGCCTTTTTTCTCCATTGTTGCCATGTCGGCTTCAGTAGATTTATTGGTTTTACAGCTCTGTATAAATTCTGCAAGCTCAGTATTGTTTTCAGCCGCCGCTAACGCTAATGGATGTTGAGCTGCTAGTGCAACATACGTAACACCCATTAAGGTGTCTGGTCGGGTAGTGTATATGTCGAAGCTTTCTGTTGAGTCTGCAACTTGGAAAGTCATTTCAACGCCTTCAGAGCGCCCAATCCAGTTACGTTGCATAGTTTTAACTTGTTCAGGCCAATCGGTTAATTGGTCTAAATCATTAATCAATTCTTCTGCATAGTCAGTAATTTTAATAAACCACTGTGGAATTTCTTTCCGCTCAACTAACGCGCCTGAACGCCAACCGCGGCCATCAATAACTTGTTCATTTGCTAATACGGTCTGATCTACCGGGTCCCAATTTACGGTGGCATTCTTTTTATACACTAAGCCTTTTTCATAAAGCTGAGTGAAAAACCATTGCTCCCAACGGTAGTAATCTTTTTTACATGTTGCCAACTCGCGGTTCCAGTCGTAACCAAAACCTAGAGACTTTAATTGGTTACGCATGTAATCAATGTTTTCATAAGTCCATTTTGCTGGCGCAGAGTTGTTTTTTATCGCAGCATTTTCAGCAGGTAAACCAAAAGCGTCCCAACCCATAGGCTGCATTACATTTTTGCCTTGCATGCGCTGGTAGCGAGAAATTACATCACCTAAGCTGTAGTTACGCACGTGGCCCATGTGGAGTCGGCCACTTGGATATGGAAACATTGCCAAGCAATAAAACTTTTCTTTTCCTGGGATCTCTTCAGCTTTAAAAGTGTTGTTATCAGTCCAAAACTTCTGAACGTCGGCTTCAATTGATTGGGGATTGTAAATGGATTCCATTAAGATTTCTCAAACACGCGTAAAGTAAGTGCTTCAACCGGCTTTTTTGGCAAATTTATATTGATAAAATTTGTTATTTTAAGGATAGGTTTTAGCGATAAAAATAATCTCGATAGGATACCTTATCTCTAGCCATTGCGACAAGTTAAAGCAGGTTAATGCTGCAGATTTTTCATTTTAAAGCTAACTGAGTCGCTAAAAAGGCTAAATAAAGTCGGTTCAGTTAATGTTAGTGTGGTTAATAATGGCTTTTATCACGTTAATAATTATACTAAAAATAAGCACTAAATGACGGAGGCGTTATGAAAAAAGAACAATCTCGGGTGCAAGATGTTTATCAGAACATTCAGACTTGGCTTTCAGAAACAAGCGATAAAGAAGTGCGCTCAATTGTTGAGTTAATTGAGCAAGCTAAATCGATATTAATTGCTGCAGAACAAATACCAGAACAACAAGTTAAACAGTTCATAAGCAACCTAAAGTATGATTTAAGTGACTTTTACCAACAATACCAAGCAGATATTAAGCATTCAGTTTATTTAGATATACTGAATGAAAGCCTATCGGATAACTTGGCAAAAATAACCGATAAATCACAAGTCGAATGGTCTGAATTAATGGATGATTTCCAGCATCAAGATGGCTACCATGTTGGTGATTTTGTTGGTTTTGGTCAATTACAATGTCAAGCATGCCAACATTGCGTTACATACAGCCACGCCAATATAGTTGCTGATTGCCTTGGCTGCGGCGGTAAAGATTTTAATCGCATAAGCTTAACTCCTTAAAGTAACTTTTTCAGCGAGTTATGAATATTGTTTTTGCTGTTAATAGGCTTGTCGCTGTACACTATAGTTAATGAAGCTGTATCTTTACTTGTCGGATTACAACATTTCGCTGAGTATAGCTTTACAAGCTATTAAACTTGCATCTCAAGAGATTCTCTATGACAAATGTGTCAACCTACACGCGCCTTAAACCTCACCAATTAACTGCAGACCTAACGGTTAAGCAATTTGCAAATGCAACGCCTACGGCTGAAATAGAACAGGTATTTATTGGTCATGAAAGGGCTAAAGAAGCCTTAACGTTCGGCTTGTCGATGGATGCTCCTGGTTTTAATGTTTATGCTATGGGTGAGCATGGAACGGGCCGTCAAACTCTTATTAAACAAATGTTAGCAGCAACCGCCAGCAAAGAACCAACACCTGATGAATGGTGTTATATCAACAATTTTGATGATCCTAATTCACCTCATAATCTATATGTAAGCCCAGGTGATGGTAAGCAATTACTTACGCGTATGAATACATTCATTGATGAGTTAATGGATTTATTCCCTGAAATATTTGATAACCCTGGTTACCAAAGACAAAAAGCGGCGATCGATCGCGAGTTCAACCAAAAATATGATCAAGCTATTACGGAAGTTGAAGAAACAGCATTAAAAAATGACGTGGTACTTTTTGAAGAAAATGGTGAAATTGGCTTCTCACCTTTAGTGGCAGGTAAGCCGCTAAATGATAAAGAATTTGCTGAATTGAATGAGCCTAAACGCGCCGATTTTTATATTTTATTAGCTAAACTAGAAGATATATTGTCTGAAAAACTTATTGAGTTGCCACAATGGAAACGTATTTCATCTGATAAATTACGTAAACTAAAACATGAAACAGCAGCACAAAGTATTCAACCTTTTTTAGCCGAATTGGAATTAGAGTTTGCCAGTAATATTGGTGTACAAAAATATTTAGCTAAGGTAAAAACACATGTTGTAGACGCAGTTTTAGAGTTGTTGGTGGATGAAAGTAATGAAGTTCCCAATGACAAAGATATGCGTAAGTTGATGGTTGAGCGCTTTTTACCTAACTTGCTGGTTACTCGAAATGTAGGCGAGGGTGCGCCGGTTATTTATGAGCAAAATCCAACCTTTCAAAACCTATTTGGTCATGTCGATTTTGGCAGCTTTCAAGGAGCTAGTTATACAAGCTATCGTCTTATACGCCCTGGTGCTTTGCATAAAGCCAACGGCGGCTACATATTACTCGAGGCTGATAAATTATTAGCACAACCATTAGTTTGGGCACGTTTAAAGCTTGCGCTAAAAACCCAGCAAATTACTATTGAAAACCCACATTTAGAATATGCGCAACCAGGGGCGTTCAGCTTACAACCTGAGAAAATACCATTAAAAGTAAAAGTAATTTTACTGGGTGACCCAGAAATTTATTACATGCTACAAGATTATGATCAAGAATTTACTGAGTTGTTTAGAGTATTGGCTGACTTCGACCGCCATTTAGAGAAAAGTCAGAATAACTTAAATGATTATGCCAATTTAATTCGTCAACGCGCTTATCGCAACAATTATCCTGAAGTAAGCGATGAAGCGGTTTTACAGTTAGTAAAATACGCACTCAGACGTGCAGAGCATCAGCATAAAATTTCCGCCAATATTGTGCAAGTTAACGACTTGTTAGATGAAGCTTATTATTTGTGGAAGTTGTCTGATGCTAAAAATGGCTTGTGTGGTAAACATGTCACTATGGCATTAGCAGCTAAACAACGCAGAACAGGCCGTATGAGCGAAACGTGGTTAGAGGAAATAAAAGAGCGCCAGTTACTTATTGATACCGAAGGTGAAAGAATAGGGCGAATAAATGGCTTAACCGTGTTAGAGATTGGCGATAGTGTTTTTGGCACGCCTGCACGTATAACCTCAACCGTTTATGCCGGCAGCGAAGGAGTTACTGACATTGAACGTGAAGTTGACTTAGGTAAATCCATTCACTCTAAAGGCGTTTTAATTTTAACCGGTTATTTAGGGCATAAATATGGCCAAGAATTTCCTGTAACTATTTCAGCCAATATTGCTATTGAACAATCTTATGGGCATATCGACGGCGATAGCGCTTCGATGGCTGAGTTATGTGCCTTGATTTCTGCTATCGCTAAACTACCAATAAATCAAGGCATTGCCATAACAGGTTCAATGAATCAGCATGGCGAAGTGCAATCAATTGGTGGCGTAAATGAAAAAATTGAAGGCTTTTATCGCCTCTGTAAAGATAAAGGTTTAACCGGAAAACAAGGGGTTATAATCCCTAAAACTAACACCATTAATTTAATGTTAGCCCCTGAAGTTATTCAGGCAGTAGCAGATGAGCAGTTTGCGATCTATGCAGTGGATAACATTGATCAAGCGATAGAAATTTTAATGTCACACCCTGCGGGAGAAATTACCCGTACAGGTCGATACCCAAGAAAATCGATACACGGCATGGTACTTGATAAATTATCTGCTTTTTCTGATTTACTTAATGGCGCTGAAGAATAGTCATTAATAACGTACCACTGCTTAAAACTTTTCACTTTAAATAAACACGGCAAGCGCCGTGTTTATTGCTTTTCATTTAATCCTTAATATTTTAAATACTAATAATTGATTAAAAAATAAGCATAAATAAAATTCTTTTCTATAATAAATTTATCGGCAACATTTTTCGTACTGATCTTTTGCAAAGTATTTCTGCAAAAATTAATTCTGTAAATTGAGCCAATTGATACTTAATTAAAGGTGCTAGCTCATTACCCTAAATAATGAGAGAAAATTAGCGAAAATTGCTAATACCCATAACAATAATAAGTAAATGCAGCGAGTCAAGTTTATCCAGGGCGATAACTAACTCCTTATAAGGTAAGGAATTAACCTACCTCACTGACATTTAATGTCTTTCTACTTAGTTGTTAACAGCTTCTGAATTAAGTAACACTGAAATATGTGGAGAAGCTTTGTGGAAATATCTGATCAAATAACACAAGTTTGGCCGATTGCGGCTTACTTTATTATCTTGGCAGGCATGCTCATTGTTATGATGCTGCTATCGCATTTTCTTGGTCCAAAAAGCAAGCAAAGAGCGAAAAATACACCTTATGAATCTGGTATTATTTCCGTATCGAACAACAAAACCCGCTTTACTAATCACTTCTTTTTATATGCAATATTTTTTGTCATTTTTGATTTAGAAACCATCTACCTTTTTGCATGGGTTATCGCTTTTGATGAAGTCGGCTGGCCTGGTTTTATCGAAGCGAGTATTTTTATTACCGTACTCTTAGCGGCATTAATTTATTTGATTCGTATTGGCGCTTTAGAATTAACTCGCCGACATCAGCCTTTTAGATCTAGCCAACTTAAACGTATACAAGGTGTACAAACGCAGTCGGGTAAACAAGGTCTTTTTGATGAGACTATCTTCGATAAAAAAGAAGGACAGCCATAATGGAATGGTCGCTAACGAAAGCAAAGCTAGATGAAAAAATGTCAGTAATGAAGAACGTTTCTGAGGAAGACCTTAAACGCAATGTACTTTTTGCTCGACTCGATGACATGGTGAATTGGGGGCGTAAAAACTCTATTTGGCCATTTAATTTTGGTTTAAGTTGCTGCTATGTCGAAATGGCTACGAGCTTTACTTCTCGACACGATATCGCCCGCTTTGGCGCTGAAGTTATACGTGCTACCCCCAGACAAGCTGATTTAATGGTTATTTCAGGCACCTGTTTTCGAAAAATGGCGCCAGTTATTCAGCATTTATACGAACAGTTATTAGAACCCCGTTGGATAATCTCTATGGGATCATGTGCCAATTCTGGCGGTATGTACGACATTTATAGCGTGGTGCAAGGAGTTGATAAATTCATTCCTGTTGATGTTTATGTCCCTGGTTGTCCTCCGCGCCCCGAAGCTTTACTCGAAGCTTTATTGTTATTACAAACTAAAATAGAGCATCAACCACGGCCGTTAAGCTGGATGGTTGGTGAGCAAAATGTTAGCGAAATTGGCAAACCGTCTTTAAGAGATATTAAACACCATGACCGGATTAAAGTGACAAACTTAGATCCCCCAGATCATATTTAATTTTTAAGGTTAAAACCAAGTAATAGCTATACACGTAATCAAAATATTAAATGAATTAAGAAGACAAAAAAATACAATAATAAAATAGCGATTTAAGGGAAGTTAATGGCAACTCAAGTAAATATTAAAGCGAGTAATGACTGGCAAATGTTGCAAGCTATTCCCTTGCTTGATGAAATTATTGTACTTTCGCCAAAACTAAAGTTGCAACCAGTTACGGCTATCGAAAATATTGTTGATGATATACCCTCCTTTTGGGTAGATAAACAGCAATTAAGTAAACTGATGCAAGTGTTAAAACATGACTTAGCACAGCCATTTGACATGTGTTTTGATATTACCGCCATCGATGAGAGTGAGCGCGAGCATTGCGCTTCATTTTCACAAGCTTTTACTGTGAGTTATCATTTACGATCTTATCAACGTAACCAAGATATTCGCCTTAAAGTTGCCTTAAATTCTCATGAAAAAACCTTAGAAAGTGTTTGCCGATTTTGGCCAAATGCTAATTGGTATGAACGAGAAGTATGGGACATGTTTGGTATTATTTTTGAAAACCATCCGTATTTAACGCGCATTTTAATGCCACTCACTTGGCAAGGTCACCCATTACTAAAAACCCATCCTGCGCGTGCGACTGAAATGGATCCTTTTACATTACCTCCTTACCAACAAGATAAAGAGCAAGCTGCGTTGCAATTTAACCCCGAAGCTTGGGGTATGAAGCGACAAAGCAAAGACAGTGATTTTATGTTCTTGAACTTGGGACCTAATCACCCAAGTGTTCATGGTGCTTTTAGAATCGTGTTGCAAATGGAAGGCGAAGAAATTGTCGATTGTGTGCCCGATATTGGTTATCACCATCGTGGTGCTGAAAAAATGGGCGAACGACAATCTTGGCATAGTTATATTCCTTATACCGACCGCATTGATTACCTAGGTGGCGTAATGAATAACTTTCCTTATGTCATGGCGATTGAAAAACTGGCAGGCATAACCGTGCCTGATCGCGCGAAAGTTATTCGCATTATGACCGCTGAAATGTTTCGTATTCTCAGTCATTTATTATTTTACGGTACCTTTGCACAAGATCTTGGTGCACTTTCACCGATATTTTATATGTTTATCGACCGAGAAAAACTTTTTGGCATTATTGAAGCGTTTACTGGCGCTCGAATGCATCCAAGTTGGTTTCGTATTGGTGGTGTTGCACAAGATTTACCAAAAGGTTGGGAGAGCCTAGTGCGAGATTATGTTAATTACTTGCCCAAGCGCCTAGACGAATACGAAAAAATGGTTATGCAAAACTCCATTTTAAAACAACGTACGATTGGTATTGGCGCTTATTCAACTCAAGAAGCAATTGCTTGGGGGGTAACAGGGCCGGGCTTAAGAGCGACAGGGTTTTCGTGGGATTTACGTAAGCAAAGACCTTACGGTGGCTATGACCAATTTGATTTTGAAGTGCCATTGGGCCAAAACGGTGACTGTTATGACCGATGTCGAGTGCGTGTAGAGGAAATGCGTCAAAGCATACGTATTATTGAACAGTGTTTAAACAACATGCCTGAAGGTCCTTATAAAGCAGAACATCCACAAACAACACCGCCATTAAAAGATCGCACTATGCGAGATATTGACACTTTAATACCACATTTTCTGAATGTTTCATGGGGACCTGTTATTCCTGCAGGTGAAGTGTCAGTAAGTGTTGAGGCAACCAAAGGTATTATGGCTTATCACTTGATCAGTGACGGTAACACCATGAGTTATCGCACGCGAATTCGCACGCCGAGTTTTCCCCATTTACAAATGTTGCCATTAATCAGCAAAGGGCAAATGGTAGCTGATCTTATTGCGACCTTAGGCAGTGTTGATTATGTCATGGCAGATGTTGATCGATAAAAGTTAATAAAGGCTAACGAAAGCGTTCGTATAGTAGGAAGTAACGTTCAGAAAGTAACCGCATAAGCAAATAAAGAGATAGTGATGGAAACAATCGACATAACGACAATTGATTATCAACATTATTTAACCGCACTTGAAATTGCGACCATTGAGCATGAGGCCAGTATTATGGAAACACGAGAAGCTGCTGGTATTGAAGCGCTTAAAGTGGTGCAAGAACAGCGCGGCTGGATCAGTGATGAAAGCCTATATGCGATTAGTGATTTACTGGCCATTCCGGTTGCTCAATTAGAAGGCGTAGCTACTTTTTATAATTTAATTTACCGACAGCCTGTTGGGGAAAACGTTATTCATTTATGCGATAGCATTGCTTGTCATTTAACGGGTCTCGACTCTGTACTTGCTGCTATTAAACAATATTTAAACATAGATTATGGACAAACAACGACCGACGGGAAATTTACCTTACTTTCTAATGCGTGTTTGGGCAGTTGTGATAAAGCGCCTGCGATGATGATTGGCACCAAACATTATCAACATTTAAGCCCAGAAAGCGCGATTGATATTTTACAAAAACTCTCGGTAACGGGAGGCGATAATGCTTGAGCATCCTAACAACAATCACCTGAAACCTTTAACCCATTGGGTGAATTTAAAGCAGCCACTGTCGTTTGATGATTATTGCCAAGCTGGCGGATATATCGGAGCTAAAGCAGCGCTACAACAATCTCCAAAAGAGGTTTTAGATATTGTTAAAAACTCAGGTTTAAAAGGGCGCGGCGGGGCAGGTTTTCCTACCGGCATGAAATGGAGCTTTGTGCCGATGTTTGAAGCCGATGATGAAGATGCGCCTGATAATAAGTATTTAGTCGCCAATGCCGATGAAATGGAGCCCGGCACCTTTAAAGACCGCTTATTACTTGAAGGTGTGCCGCATCAACTTGTGGAAGCAATGATAATTGCAGCCTATACCATAGGTGCCAATAAAGCTTATATCTTTTTACGTGGTGAATACCATTTAGCCGCCAAACGTTTACAACATGCGATTAACGAAGCTTATCAAAACAATTGGCTTGGTGAAAAAATTCAAGGCAAGCAATTTACCTTGGACTTATATGTGCATTGCAGTGCTGGTCGTTACATTTGTGGTGAAGAAACCGCATTAATTAATGCACTTGAGGGCAAGCGTGCAACACCACGAGCAAAACCACCATTTCCGCAGGTTAGTGGTTTATTTGGCAAACCTACCATAGTCAATAATGTAGAAACATTGTGTAATTTACCGCACATATTAAAAAACGGTATCGAATGGTTTCAGGCTATATCTCCCAATAGTGATGCGGGCAGTAAAATTTATGGTGCTTGTGGTCGCGTAAAAAAACCAGGTTTATGGGAATTACCCATGGGATCAAGCTTACGTGAAGTGCTTTACGATTATGCTGGCGGTATGCAAGACGGATTAAACTTCAAAGGTTTATTGCCTGGCGGTGCATCGACTGACTTTCTGGTTGAAGAGCATTTAGATACCCCGATGGACTTTGACTCTATCGCTAAAGTCGGCAGCCGTTTAGGCACTGGTGGCTTAATCGTGTTAGACGATAAAAACTGTCCGGTAGCTATGGTGTTAAATTTAATGCGATTTTTTGCTCAAGAGTCTTGTGGTTGGTGCACACCATGTCGAGATGGCACACCTTGGGCTGTAGAAATACTTAGCCGAATTGAAAATGGACAAGGTAACTTGGCCGACTTAGACGCTTTAGCACAATTGTGCGATTTTATGTGGATAGGAAAAACCCATTGTGCCTTAGCTCCTGGCGCCGTTGAGCCGCTAAGAAGTGCTTTAAAATATTTTCATGACGATTTCCTTCAACATATTGAACACGGCTGTTGTCACTATAATCCCTCGATGAATGCAAAAAGAACGCACGTAGCTCAAAGTCATTTATCTAAAGTACATCATTCATCTATAACACCTACCCCACATAAGGCAGGGCAATAATATGAGTGAAAACAAAGTGACGATTTTCATTGATGATGTGCCTTTCCAACTCAGCACTGACGATAATTTGTTGGCAGGTGTATTATCTGAAAAATTAAATTTACCTTATTTTTGTTGGCATCCATCGATGGGCTCTGTAGGCGCTTGTCGCCAGTGCGCGGTAACGCAATTTCAAGATGAGGCGGACCAACGTGGTCGTATTGTTATGGCTTGCATTACTCCTGTAACTGACGGTATGCGGATCAGCATTAAAAATAAAGCGGCAAGTGAATTTCGTGAACAAGTGATTGCGGCAATGATGACGAATCACCCACACGACTGCCCGGTATGCGCTGAAGGCGGCGAGTGCCATTTACAAGATATGACGGTAATGACAGGCCATAGTGTAAGGGAATATCAAGGCACAAAGCGCACCTTTAATAACCAATATTTAGGTGAGTTAGTGGGTCACGAAATGAACCGCTGTATAACCTGTTATCGTTGTACAAGGTTTTATAATGACTATGCAGGCGGCAAAGATTTTGGTGTTTACGGTTCAAAAAATCAAGTGTATTTTGGTCGTCAAACTGATGGTGCATTAGAGAGTGAATTTAGCGGTAATTTAGTTGAAGTTTGTCCTACAGGTGTTTTTACTAATAAAGTTTTTTCTTCGCATTATACCCGCAAGTGGGATTTACAATCTGCGCCATCTGTTTGTAGTCACTGTTCAGTGGGGTGTAACTTAAGTATTGGCGAGCGTTATGGTTCGGTGCGAAGAGTAATGAATCGTTATAACCCCGATATTAACGGCTATTTTCTATGTGACAGGGGCCGTTATGGTATCGGTTTTGTTAATGGTGAGCAGCGAATTAGGCAAACTAGCGGTATAGCTCAGCAATCACCGGTTGCCTTGACGAAATTAGATGTAGCGAAAGCTTTTTCACATTTTAGACAAAAACAATTTATTGGTATTGGCTCTGCTCGCGCCTCTTTAGAAGCTAATTTTTATTTGAAAAATATCGTTGGCGCAGAAAATTTTAGCCCAGGCTATAACGATGAAGAGATGAAAGTAGCAGCGCAACACACGCAATTACTCTCAGTAAATAAACCACCTAGCTTAATTGAAATTGAACAAAGTGACTTTGTTTTTATTATCGCAGAAGATATCAGCCAAACAGCACCAAGAATGGCCTTGTCTGTACGCCAAGCTCTGCGCAATGCCGCCAATGCTAAGGCAGCAAAAATTGGTATTCCTTCTTGGCAAGATAGTGCGGTGCGCAACATCGGTGGTAAATTATTATCACCTTTGTTTTCTCTACAATCGACCACCACTAAACTTGATGATGTTGCCGAACAAGCAATACTCTTATCTGTAACGCAAATATCTAGGTGTTTAGCTGTTTTAGAAGAACTAGTGAACCATGGCAATATTGAACTCATAAGTATTGAAAACATAGTTAATGAGAAATCATTACTTGAAGTACTGAACAATTTAGCTGAAAAAGATCAATTAACTAAATTAGAGCAAAGCTTTATCGCATCAGTATATAAATCTTTGCGTAGCGCTAAAAAACCACTATTTATATCAGGCACTAGCGCTGTTTCTGCTGAATTATTAGCGCGTTTGGCAAGTGTTATGACCGCGCTTAAGCAACAACAAGAAATAACAGTACCACAATTAATTATTGTGCCGCCAAGTAGCAATAGCATGGGGTTATTATCAATTGTAGATGCACAGTCTTTGTCAATTGAACAAGTTTTAGCGCAGCTTAATGAGCCTAATAAAGCCTATCAAGGTCTTATTTTGTTAGAACAAGAATTAACAACGTTTTCTAACGCAGAAATCACCAAGTTACGTTCATTAGCAAAAAGCCTGATAGTACTGGATCATTCAGAGCATCGTTTATCACGCATCGCCGATATTGTGTTACCGGTTGCTGCGGTCAGTGAAGGTGACGGGCACTATGTTAACTACCAAGGCAGAGCGCAAAAATTTGTCCAAGTACATCCTCCTACTTTGCCAATTCAAGAAAGCTGGCGTTGGTTAGATAATATTGCCGACATTATTGGAATAAAAGTCGTTAATGATGAAAAAGCACTAGATGAAAAGCAGTGTTTACAATCGGTAGCTAAAAACATCAAATGCCAATCATTAAGGCAGTTACATCAGTTTTTTATCGAGACTTATCCTCAATGGTCAAAATTACTTATTGAATCTGATGAAAGCGATGAAAAAATCACAGCGAGAATGAGCCATAGAGCGAGCGGTCGTACAGCTCAAATGGCGAATATTAGTGTGCATGAAGCAAAAACCACTCAGAAAACTGATGACAACTTTAGCTTTTCAATGGAAGGACGCTCGGTAAAAAATGCCAGTGACATGCCTTTTGCTTGGGCTCCAGGGTGGAATTCGAATCAAGCGATCAGTCAATTTCAAGATGAAATTAATGGCCAGTTAATCAATCATAAAAGCGCGGTATTTATCTCTATACCGAAGACAATAACTAACAATCCACATTGGCAATTACCTGAACAAAGTCAGTCAAGCTTTTCTCAAAGCGCAGAAAGCGGTACAGAAAAAATCACAGAAAAAAGCCCTAATATGCCTGCTCTGGTGACTTATGTGCAGCAAAAGCATGTTTATTTTAGTGACTGGCAAGCTGCACTAACCCCTGAATTTCAAATGCAGTCACAAAGTCATAAAATTTATATTAATGCAGATATTGCTAAGCAAGCGGGAGTGCAAAAGGGCCAATGGTGTCATGTTAATTTTTCTCTGACAAATAAGAAAATGCAATTGATTAGTCAAAGCGTTATTAGCCAAGTCAACATTGTTAACAACTTACCTAACAGCCTAGTGTTTGGTAATTTTGCACTCTGCCAGCCCCTGTTATCGACTGTAGAAATGTCTATTACGCTAGCGAGTGAACAAGAAATTAGTGATTATTTAGTGCTGTTTAACCACAATATTTTGCAAGCTAAAAAAAGTAAAAAAGCAATATTAGCTAAGCTGAAAGAGCAAGATCAAACCATTCCTATCCGCTTATTTTCGGGGGGACTCAATGATGGCTGATATATTATGGAAATTGTTTGAAATAACCATCATTATCGCCTTGCTTATTCCTATTGCGGCAATGCTGGTTTGGGTTGAACGTAGAATGATCGGCATTTGGCAAGACCGTCATGGACCTAACCGTGTAGGGCCTTTTGGGGTTTTGCAATCGTTAGCCGACTTACTAAAAATTCTCGGAAAAGAAGACTGGATCCCACCTTTTAGTGATCGTTTAGTCTTTGTTTTAGCGCCTATAATTGGCGCGATGTGCGTATTAATGAGCTTTGCTGTTGTGCCTTTTTCTCCCAGCATTGGTGTTTCAGATCTAAATATTGGCTTATTGTTTTTTCTCGCAATGGCTTCTCTTGCTGTTTATAGCGTGGTGCTAGCTGGTTGGGCGTCAAACTCAAAATATGCCTTACTAGGAGGAATGCGCGCCGCAGCGCAAACAGTAAGTTATGAAGTATTCATGGGCTTATCGGTGATGGGAGTCGTGCTACTGACAGGGAGTTTTAATTTACGTGAAATTGTTTTAGCACAAACTAACGGTTGGCTTATTCAATCACAATTCGTTGGCTTCTTTATTTTTTTAGTGGCAGGTATTGCTGAAAGTCATCGTTTACCCTTCGACTTACCTGAAGCAGAAACTGAGTTAACTGCGGGCTTTCATACTGAATATTCTGGTTTAAAGTTTGCGCTTTTCTTTTTAGGTGAATACTTAGGCGTAACCTTGATCTCAGCCATGTCAGTAGTGCTTTTTTTCGGCGGCTGGTTAATGCCAGAGCCGCTTGCTTCTTGGTTGCCTCCATTGCTTTGGTTCATTATCAAAATTATGTTTTTTGTGATGTTTTTTATTCTTTTAAGAACTTCTCTGCCACGCCCTAGATTTGATCAACTGTTAAAGTTTGGCTGGGTAGTAATGTTGCCGCTAGCGTTACTAAACTTGTTAGTTACCGCAGTGCTGCGCTTAACGGGAGTACTATAACAATGCTGAAATTTTTACCCGTTCTCATTGTTAAAATTACTATTAGTGAGGGCGAACATGTTTAGTCAATTTCGAACTATGTGGTTAGTACTGAAACACACTTTCACTAAAGCCGATACGGTGCAATACCCGGAAGAAAAACCTTATTTAGCGCCGAGATATCGCGGACGAATTGTACTTACGCGCGATCCAGATGGTGAAGAGCGCTGTGTCGCTTGTAACTTGTGCGCCGTGGCATGCCCGGTTGATTGTATTGCTTTACAACAAGTTATTGATGATGACGGTCGTAAACGCGCTGACTTTTTTCGTATTAATTTTTCACGGTGTATTTTGTGTGGTTTTTGCGAAGAAGCTTGTCCTACCTATGCTATTCAATTAACACCCGATGTGGAGTTAGCCGAATATGACCGACAAAACCTAGTTTATGAAAAAGAACATTTATTAATTAACGGCCCGGGTAAGTATCACGACTATAGCTTTTACCAGCAGTCAGGTATTGCTATTGCAGGTAAAAACAAAGGTCAGGCAGAGCAAGAACGGCCGCCAATTGATATTAAAGGATTAATGCCATGAGTTATCGTAATTCGCTGCATCGGGTTAGCCATAAATTGGTCAAGGAGAAGCACTATGTTTGCAAACGTAGCATCAATTGAGGGCTTATTTTACTTTGCGGGTTTAGTCGCCGTTATTGCAAGTTTAAAAGTGGTTACTGGCAATAATACGGTTCATGCCTTGCTTTATCTGGTGGTGTCGCTATTGGCCGTCGCTGTTTGCTTCTATTTAATGGGCGCGCCCTTTGCCGCAGGCTTAGAAGTTATTGTTTATGCTGGGGCTATATTAGTGCTGTTTGTTTTCGCTGTGTTGATGTTTGGCTTGGGGGCAGACGAAACAAAAAATGCACCTAAAAGTAAAAGCTTAGCGAACATGATGGGTGCCATGCTTTTAGCTGCCGCGTTATTAGTCGAAATTGTCGTTATTATTAATAATGCTGAAATGCAACATAGCCTACAAGCCAATGTTATTAGTTCAAAAGCTGTAGGTATTATGCTGTATGGGCCTTATCTGCTTGCTGTCGAAATTGCCTCGTTTTTGCTGTTATCTGGATTGTTAGCAGGTTATCACTATGCAAAACCTGATGCTACAGGGGGAGATCTATGACCACCATTCCTTTGTTCCATGTGCTTATTTTGTCTAGCTTACTATTTTTAATTGGTTTTGTCGGCGTAGTAGCTAGAAAGAATACGCTTTTTATGCTGATGAGTTTAGAAGTTATGTTAAATGCCGTAGGTGTTGCGTTTATTGGTGCAGGTAGCGTTTGGCAACAAGCTGACGGTCAAGTTATGTTTGTACTTATTCTTACGCTTGCTGCGGCAGAAGTAGCAGTAGGGTTGGCGCTGTTAATTCGTATGCAAAATAAATATCGCTCCTTAGATATTGATTTGTTAAATCAGATGAAGGGGTAACGCAATGCTTTTAGCGAGTTTACCTTTTTATCCGCTATTGAGTTTTTTACTGCTTATTACTTTTGGTAAAAAATTGTCTTGGCAGCTTGCCGCTATTATTAGTGTTAGCAGTATGGCGCTTACTGTATTGGCTAGCACAATATTATTATTTGAGTTATCTGCGAGTGAAAACCAAATACTAAACGTTAACCTTTGGCATTGGTTTGATTTAAATCATGCCCTAGGCAAGAGCCAAATTAATCTGAGCTTTTATCTTGATGGCTTATCCGCTGTGATGATTAGTGTAGTGAGTGGAGTCGGTTTTCTCATTCATTTATTCGCCGCTATTTATATGAAGTCGGATGAAAATTTTGCACGCTTTATGGCCTACATGAACTTATTTATTGTTGCTATGTTGATACTGGTATTAGCTGATAATTTAGTCTTGTTGTATCTAGGGTGGGAAGGGGTAGGTTTATGCAGCTTCTTATTAATTGGCTTTTGGTATCATGAAAAAAATAATGTTTTAGCGGCTCGTAAGGCGTTTATAGTTACTCGCATAGGTGATACCTCAATGGCGATAGGCTTGTTATTATTGTTTAATTCTTTTGGTGAATTAAATATTGCCGCTGTCACAACACTTGTGCAACAAAGTAGTCATTCAGTTTCTGGCCTTAGTGTCGAGCAAACCAATAACATTTATTGGATTGCCTTATTGTTGCTAGGTGGTGCTGTAGGGAAGTCAGCACAACTCCCCTTACAAACATGGTTGCCAGATGCCATGGCTGGCCCGACTCCCGTAAGCGCCTTAATTCATGCGGCGACTATGGTAACCGCTGGCGTATATTTAATCGCTCGTATGCACGATATTTTTATACTGTCGCCAGAGGTAATGAATTATATTGCTTGGTTAGGCGCTATTACCTTATTACTAGCCGGCATTGCAGCACTAGCTCAAACTGATGTTAAACGCGTTTTAGCCTATTCAACTATGAGCCAAATCGGTTACATGATGCTGGCCTTAGGGGCGGGGGCATGGTCAGCAGGCGTTTTTCATTTAATGACTCATGCTTTTTTTAAGGCTTTATTGTTTTTAACCGCTGGTGCAGTTATTTATGCACTCCATCATCAACAGAATCTATTTAAAATGGGAGGCTTACTGAAGAAGCTGCCTTTTGAAGGGAGTTTATTTGTTGTTGGTTTAATCTGTTTAATGGCATTGCCCGGCAGTTCAGGTTTTTTCTCTAAAGAAGCCATAATTGCTCAGCTTTGGTCGTCTAACACGGCTGGGCCACTATTATGGTGGTGTGCAATTTTAGGCGCGTTATTAACCAGTATTTATAGTTGTAGGTTATTTTTTCTCGCTTTTATGGGAACAGCACGCTTTAGTGACAAAACGCATAGTGAAAAAAATATTTTGTTACGCAGTGCGTTAATTATTTTGGCCTTACTATCACTTTTTGGTGGCTTGATCCCACTTGACCTGACGTTAGTCTTTCCTACCGAACTAGCGGCATCTATACCAGAAATATTAGAACCTAGCTGGTTACACACCTTAGCGATTTTAACTCCGTTTATTGGGATTTTATTTTCTTGGTTTTATTTTAAAAAATATCGAACTTCTAGAGTCGTTGGTAGCGAATATAATTTATCAGCGAGTGAAAGTCGGCTTGTTGTCTTCTGCCGTCAAGGCTTGGGCTTTGATTCTTTATATTCTTTACTTTTTATTAAGCCTTATCAGTGGCTGGCGGAAAAAAATAAACACGATGTAGTTGACCAAGTTATTATGCTAAATGCTTGGTATATAAGCTTATGGCACGATGCGTTAATTATGATGCAAAACGGCAGTTTACGCTGGTATTTAGCAGCCTTTGGCTTAGCTATAATGTTGTTATTAGGAGTAAGCTTCTTATGACTCTTACTTTTATTATGGTTGGCTTAATCATTGCTGGCTTACTTGTTTGGCAAGCTGAAAATTTATGGTTAGGCAGCGCTAAATGGTTATCACTTATCAGTTTAGTTTTATTGTCGACAGTGTTTGCAGTATTTGTTCTTAATAACAGTGTTGCGAATGAAGACTTTGTTCAATTACAAGTTTTGACCCGTGTTGCTTGGATCAAAACCTTTAGTATTGAATATGCCTTAGCGCTTGATCAGCTAAGTATATTGTTAATCTCATTAACCTTGCTGCTCGCTTTTATTTGCGTATTGGTTTCATGGCGTGAAATCCAGCACCATGTTGGGTTTTACTATTTTAATTTATTGTTATCAATCGCCGGTATTATTGGTGTTTTTGTTGCCGTAGATGTGTTTTTATTCTTCTTTTTTTGGGAGGTTATGTTACTCCCAATGACTGCAATAATAGCCATATGGGGACATGAAAAACGTCAGTTTGCCGCATTAAAGTTTTTTATTTTTACTCAGGTTAGCAGTCTGCTGATGTTAGTGGCGATTATTGCCACTGCCTATTTTCATTTACTGCAAACGGGTCGATTAAGTTTTTATTACCCTGATTGGCTGCTGTTAGATATTCCATTGGGGATTAGCCAGTACTTGATGTTAGGTTTTTTTATCGCCTTTGCGGTTAAGCTACCTTCAGTTCCTCTACATAGCTGGCTTCCAGATGCACATACGCAGGCACCTACAGCAGGAAGTGTATTACTTGCAGGCGTTCTGCTAAAAACCGGCGCTTATGGTTTAATTCGCTTTGTTATTTTTTTATTCCCACAAGCGAGTGTGCAATTTGCCCCAGTAGCCGCAACCTTGGCTGTGATCAGTATTCTTTATGGGGCAAAAATGGCCTTTGCACAACAAGACTTTAAACGTCTTGTTGCCTACAGCAGCATAAGTCACATGGGGTTTGTAATGCTGGCATTGTTTGCCTTTAATACAATCGCTTATCAAGGTGCAATTATTACCATAGTGGCGCATGGTTTAAGCAGTGCCGCTTTGTTTGCTTTAGCAGGGATGATTTATCATCGTATTCATAGTCGAAGCTTAACCGATATGGGAGGTTTTTGGCATAGCGCACCTCGTATGGGCGGGTTTGCCTTAGTTTTTGCCAGTGCTGCTTTTGGTCTACCAGGGTTAGCCAACTTTATTGGCGAATTTTTCAGTTTAGTTGGCGTTTTTCAAGTGCTGCCAGCGTTCGCGATTGTTGCGGCTGTAGGACTTATTGGCTCAGCTATATATGGCATGGTGTTATTTCAATCGAGCTTTCAAGGTGAGCCTAAACACGTTATTACTGATTTACAGTTGCGAGAGCTTCTTATCTGTAGCTCTTTGTTACTGTTGCTTATTGCCATTGGTTTGTACCCTATGCTTTTGCTTAAATTCTCATTCGGAGTTATATGATTATGTCTATAGCGAGCAGTTCACAGCCCTTACTTACCATGACAATGGCAGCAGCGATATTACCTCAACTTATTATTGCTTTTGGTATTACATTAGCGCTTTTGTTAGTAGCTTGGAAAAGGTCACAGCGTACAATCGCACTATTTACATTTTTTATCTTATTAATGGCTTTATTAGCCAATATTAGCTTGCTCTCGCAGCCTGTAATTCAAGTAACACAACTGTTAAAGGTTGATGGTTACGCTACCTTTGCATTCAACTTAATTTTAATTGCCGCTTTATCTGTTCTTCGCATGAGTCATTGTTTTTTAAAAACGTCTCTAGAAGTGCATGATGAATACTACTTATTATTATTACTTTTGGTGCTTGGTGCGGGAGTGCTAGTGGTTAGTGACCATTTCGCTAGTTTGTTTTTAGGTTTTGAGTTGTTAAGTATTAGCTTGGTTGGCTTAGTGGGTTATCATCGAGGCAATCAATACAGTGTGGAAAGTGGCTTTAAATACTTAATACTTAGTGCCACAGCTTCAAGCTTTATGTTACTGGGTATTGCTTTTATTTATAGTGTTGTTGGGGATATGAGTTTTAATGCTAGGTTATCAAGCGAGTTATTTGAGCAAGGCTTAGGGTTGTTCTTTCAATTAGGCTTGTTGTTATTCGTTAGTGGTATCGCCTTTAAATTATCTATTGCGCCGTTTCATTTTTGGACACCAGATGTTTATCAAGGCGCCCCTACGCCTGTTACTTTTTTAATGGCAACTATTTCTAAAATTGCTATGTTTGTTGTTTTACTTAAGTGCATTATTGCGCAGCGCTATTTACTCCTCGAAAATTTTCAAATCTTCCTAATATCTTTTGCCGTAATTTCGATGCTATTAGGCAATATTATGGCGCTTAAACAACAAAACTTAAAACGCTTATTGGCTTATTCTTCAATTGCTCATATGGGGTATTTATTGATCGTTATTATTGTAACATCAGAGCAAAGTTTAGAGTTTACTTGGCAAAGTAGCTTGTTTTATTTGGCGGCTTACACGGTTGCCAATTTATCTGTTTTTTTGGTGATTTCGCTCATTCAGCAACATAATATTCGCTCTGGGAGTCAGGAGGATATTACATTGCTTGATTTAAAAGGGTTATTTTGGCGTGCTCCAAGTTATGGCTTCTTAATGATACTTGGCGTATTGAGCTTAGCGGGAATACCGTTAACAATGGGGTTTATTGGTAAGTTCTATATTTTAAGCCAAGCCACTATTGCCAATGCGTGGTGGTTAATCTCCATACTTATTATAGGTAGTGGTATTGGTTTAGCGTATTACTTACCGATAATATTTAAGGTTTTTTCAAATGTAGTGATAACAAGCCCAGAAGATAAAAAAATAAAGAGTCACCTTATAGAGCAAACTTTAATTTATAGCTTAATTACCCTTGGTTTAGTTTTAGGTATTTTACCTGACATGGTTAATCAGCTTATTAGATCTTAACCATACTTAATAATTCACTAATTTATTGTTCTTTTAACCAATATCTATTTATTAATAGAGTTACTTTACATTGGATTATTTTAGGTTGTTGATATTTATATTGTTTTTAAATGGCGCGATTTTTGATTGTATCAAGGAAACAATAAATTATTTAATCATCTACAAGGAAATTACCCAATGAAATTAACTCAAATATTACTTTTTATAGTAAGTATCAGTATTTTAAGTGGCTGCATCGTGATAGCGAAACCTTCTCATGCTAAATACCATAGTCAACAAACACTAAAAATTGCTGCTCATAAACTTAAGGCTTTGGATATTGAGGCTGGTGCTGGTGCTTTAATTATTGAGGGCGATGAAACGATAAAAGAGATCAGGGTTGTTGCTGACATCTATAGCAAAAATGGTGATATAGATAATGTTGAGTTAAACCTAACTGAAACTGGTAAAAGTGCCTATTTGGTGGCAAAAATTGACAGCAGTGGTTTTTGGCATGGTGAATCACCACGTATTGATATAAACATTATTATGCCAAGCCACTTAATGTTGAAAATTGATGATGGTTCTGGGGCAATAAATATTAATAATATTGACGCTAAAGTCACAGTAAAAGATGGCTCAGGTGAACTAACAATAAAAAACGTTAGAAATGATCTTAAAATTGATGACGGCTCTGGCGGTATTTTTATTAGCGAAGTCATAGGTAATATAAAAATTAATGATGGATCTGGTGAAATCTCTTTAAATGATCTTGATGGCAATCTCGACATTGACGATGGATCAGGTAGTATTTTTGTTAACGGCGTATCAGGCGACGTTATGATTAAAGATGGCTCCGGAGAATTAACCGTGAGAAGTGTTAATGGCTTTGTAACCATTGATGATGGCTCTGGCGATATTGATATAGAGCAGGCTGGAGGTTTAAAAATTATAAATAGTGGCTCTGGTGGCATGCGGGTACAAAAAGTAAAAGGTAGTTTTGAAATAGATAGCTAGACATAACGCGTATCAATTTACTTATACAATTAAACAGCTTTAAGTGTCAGTTTTAGACATTTAAAGCTTTTTTTATGATTAAATAAGCTAAACCATACATTATTACTTGTATAATTTTACCGCATCTGTATAATGCGCGCCTCTGTGATCGTGAATCGAAATAGTTTCTTAAAGAAGCTTAGAACATCACAGAAATTTCAAAATGAGTGGGGTATATCCGCCCAATAGACTTGCCCAGTTAACTTTTCAACGTTAACGTAATGAATGTGCCTTAAGTCTTCCTGGTGGTTTCCTCGTATATGTATGTAGGAACTTTGGCGTATAGCCAGTTTCTACCATGAGAAGACAAAATTATATGACTGATCTTAACAATGCCTCTGTAGGCTTTGACGCCCTTGGTTTGCCTGAAAACTTAGTATCTGCTGTAAAAGCACTAGGTTTTGAAAATTCAACTGCAATTCAAGCGCAAACAATTCCCCCTTTACTTCAAGGTAAAGACGTTCTTGGTGAAGCACAAACCGGTACCGGTAAAACCGCTGCTTTTGGTTTGCCAGCACTTGCAAAAATAGACGTTTCTATTCGCAAACCACAATTGATGGTTTTAGCACCAACACGTGAGTTAGCTATTCAAGTAGCAGAAGCGATTGAAACTTTTGCAAAAAACATGAAAGGTTTGAAAGTTGCCACTTTATACGGTGGTCAATCTTACCAACCACAATTTCAACAGTTAGAGCGTGGTGCACAAGTTGTAGTAGGTACGCCTGGTCGCTTAATGGACCACTTACGTCGTAAAAGCCTTAAGCTAGATAACTTATCATTTTGTGTGCTTGATGAAGCTGATGAAATGTTAAACATGGGATTTTTAGAAGACATCGAGTGGATCCTTGAGCACTTGCCAAAAGAAACTCAAATGGCCTTATTCTCTGCAACTATGCCTGCACAGATTCGTAAAGTAGCTAACCGCTTCTTGAAAAATCCAGAGCACATTAAAATAGCAGCAGTTAAGCAAGCTAAAGCAAATATTACTCAATATGCATGGAAAGTTAGCGGCATTAATAAAATGACTGCGTTAGAGCGTATTGCAGAAACATTTGATTATGATGCCATGATTATTTTCGTTAGAACGCGTAATGATACTATCGAAGTTGCTGAAAAATTAGAGCGTGCAGGTTATGCATCTGTTGCGTTAAATGGTGACATGAACCAAGCGCAGCGTGAACGTACTGTTGACCAACTTAAGTCAGGCGTGTCGTCTATCTTAGTGGCAACTGACGTAGTTGCTCGTGGCCTTGATATTCCACGTATTTCATTAGTTATTAACTACGATTTACCAGGTGATAACGAAGCTTATGTTCACCGTATTGGTCGTACAGGTCGTGCAGGTCGCAGCGGTACATCTATATCGTTTGTACGTCCACGCGAAATGTACTCTTTGCGTCATTATGAGCGTTTAACATCTGGTACCGTTGAGATGTACAACTTACCAAATATTCAAGAAATTGGTAAAGCACGTATTGAACGCACATTAACTGAATTAACTGGTGTTGTAGCTGATAAAGACTTAGCTTCAATGCGTGAAATTATTGAAACAATGGCGAGCGAGTCAGAACTTTCAATGACAGATTTAGCTGCAGCGTTACTTTATCAAAAACAGTTAAAGCAACCGTTACAGCCGAAAGAAGATCCGAAACCTCGCCGTGATGCTCGTGAAAGAAATGATCGTAACGACAGCCGCGGTGGTCGTAATGACAGCCGAGGTGGTCGTAACGAAGCTCGTGGTGGCCGCGATAGCCGCAATGATAACCGTACAGAGCGCGCTCCACGTAAAGCTAAAGTTGCCCGCAGTGATGTTGATTGGCAGACTTACCGCTTAGAAGTGGGTAAAGAGCATGGTGCACGTCCAGGTGATATTGTCGGTGCAATCGCTAACGAAATTTCATTAGACAGTAGCTACATTGGCGCTATTAACTTGCATGATAAACATAGCTTTGTGCAATTGCCAAAAGGTATGCCTGACAAGTCATTTACACAATTAAAGCGTGTACGTGTTCGCCGTCAAGCATTAGAGATTACGGTTTCAGATGTACAACCTTCATCTGACCGTCCAGCACGTTCTCGTAAAGAGCAACGTACTAACTAATTACATTTGATATGTAATTCTAAACGCCAATTCTACTATTAGAGTTGGCGTTTTTTTTCGTCTATAAAATTAAATGCCAATAAATTAATTTAGTACCATAGCCATTTAACTAAATTTCATTGTGTTTTTATAATCGCTATTGCAATGGATTTAGATGGTTATATAAGCAATTTATCACGGCTAAAATCTTCTGTAAAAATAACGTTACATCTGCGTGAGCCGCCAGCTATAGCTTAGATCCTTGTAACGAATTATTCCCGTAGTTTTGACGTAACAATAGATTTACGCTTCAAATAATGTCAGTTTTTTCATTCACTTCCTCTTCGCTGATTTCAGAGTAATAATCGCTTCATTGCTACAACGAGAGAAAAAATTATGACAGAAGTAACAAACCCACTAAATTTACGCGGTATCGAATTTATTGAATATGCAACGCCAGACTCTGACTTTATGGCTGATGCTTTTTACGGTTTTGGTTTTTCAAAAACCAAGAAATTCAAAGGTCGTGACATTGATTATTTTAATCAAAATGATATTCATTTCTTCTTAAACAATGAGCAAGCAGGGTTCTCTAAAGAATTTGCTAAAAGCCATGGACCTGCAATATGTTCAATGGGCTGGCGTGTAGAAGATGCAGACTATGCTTTTGAGCAAGCTGTAGCGCGTGGTGCTAAATCGGCACAAGGTGTAGATAAAAAATTACCTTACCCGGCAATATTTGGTATTGGCGATAGCTTAATTTACTTTATTGAAAAATTTGGTGCTAAAGGCTCTATCTATCAAGACGATTGTGAAGATCTTGCTGAGCCAGTATTAGTTAAAGACAAAGGCTTTAAAGCTGTTGATCACTTAACGAATAACGTTTACCAAGGCACTATGGAATTTTGGGCTGATTTTTATAAAAACATATTTGGTTTCACTGATGTACGTTACTTTGACATTAAAGGTGAGAAATCTGCATTAGTTTCTTATGCTTTACAATCTCCGTGTGGCACCTTCTGTATTCCTATTAACGAAGGAAAGGGCACAAGCAACAACCAAATAGATGAATACTTAAATGAATATAATGGCCCAGGTGTTCAACATTTAGCATTTATCAGCGATGACTTGCTCGGTTCTTTAGATCAACTTGATAAAAATATCATTGATACACTAAATATTGTTCCTGAGTATTATGACGATGTTTTTGATCGTATTCCTTGGGTAAAAGAAGACCCACAACGCATTCGTGATCATCAAGTATTGGTTGATAGCCAAAAAGAAAATTCATACTTGTTACAGATATTCACTAAAAACATTTTTGGACCTATTTTTATTGAAATGATCCAGCGTGTAGACGACCAAGGCTTTGGCGAAGGTAACTTCACTGCCTTGTTTAAGTCAATTGAGTTGAACCAAATGGAACGTGGCGTGCTTTAAGCAATTAGCTTTCTAAACGCGACCAAGAGCCAGCTTATGCTGGCTTTTTTATGTTCTTATATTCAGTCATGAACAATATTTACTAGCTGTGAACCATTTTTAACGTTGTTTTACACGTTAACTACTGTGTATCTGACCTTACTTTATAAATCTTTTAATCACCGAGCACTCTAAGGTAAAAACAATAGTTCAAAACATCCTACCACCGAGGCACCGAGGCGCTGCGCGCTACACCGAGAAGTTATAAAAAATAAACAATATGAATGGTAAGATCTTACCCCATAATTTTTTCTGGGTTTAGCTCTTCTCTGTGCAGGACGAAGTCCCTCTGTGCCTCGGTGGTAGCATATCTTTTATCTGTTAAACGCTATTAACCAATTACTCGAATTAAAACAAATATCTTTAAATAGCTGAAAAATACTTCCTGTGTTCAACTCATTCAGTTCTTATTCTTTTCTCCCTGTGAGTCATTTTTATCGTTGTTTATCACGTTAATTAATGTGTACCTTAATTAATGTGTACCTGACCCTACTTTATATGCTGAATTTTAGGCATAAAAAAAGCGCCAGAAGGCGCTTTAAAATTGCAATAATTATGTATTACTTGCTTAGTGCTTCACCTAAGTGAGGACGAATATCTTTTAAGATTTCTTTTGCTAAGCGTGGGCTACTCGCAACGATATTACCTGAGGTACTGTGATTATGGCCACCAACAAAATCTGTTACCAAACCACCAGCTTCAATAACCATAAGTTCACCGGCAGCGGTATCCCAAGGTTTTAAACCAATTTCAAAGTAACCGTCAACACGGCCTGAAGCAACGTAAGCTAAATCAAGTGCGGCTGAGCCAGCACGACGCATGTCTGATGTTTTACCGAATAGCGTTTTGAACATTTCTAAGTAAGCATTGGTATGTTGCTTATGCTTAAAAGGGAAACCTGTCGCTAAAATAGCGCCATTTAGTTCTTTAGATTGTTTTACGCGAATACGGAAACCGTTTAATTGTGCACCTTTACCACGACTAGCTGTAAATAGTTCACCACGGATTGGATCGTAGATCACAGATTGATCTAACTTTCCTTTAACTTTAAGCGCGATAGATACCGCAAAGTGTGGAATACCTTTAACGAAGTTTGACGTACCGTCTAATGGATCAATAATCCATTGGTAGTCATTGTCTTTCCCTTCAATTACGCCACACTCTTCACCAATAATCGTGTGGTTAGGGTAAGATTTTTGAATTGTTTCAACAATAGCTAGTTCAGCATTTATATCAACATTAGTAACGATATCGTTAGTACCCTTAGATTCAATTTCAATCTTATCTACTTGTTCAAAAGCGCGCAGAATTACTTTGCCCGCAGCACGCGCAGAGCGCACGGCAATATTTAGCATCGGATGCATGATCGACTACCCTATAATGTTGTAAAATGTCATAAACAGCTATGTAAAAGAACGAGGTTAATCTTAAAAAGCTATACTTGTATGAGCCCCCTAAAATTAAGCGCGCGAATTATAGCAAACTAATTATCAATTAGCGATACCCTTCTTCAGTAATAACTAACAGAAGTTCCTAATGTGAATTTAAGTTATAGCTTATGTAATACAACTTAGCTGAATTTCTTTACCTAACTTTATTTGCCTATATAAGCGAAAGTGCTAAGACATATTGATAAACACTAGGGAAGAAATACAAAACGGATGATTTTTTCGCAGTACAAGTATATGGTTCTGTGTTAACATTATCGACAATTTTAGCCATCTAGATAGTCAACACTATAATTTAAATATAATTGAAATGTTGTCTGCGAATTAAGTAAGTATAAATAATGTCAGATTCTTTATTAAACAAAGTACGTATAGTTCTCGTTAATACCTCAGATTGTCGTAACATTGGCTCAGCCGCTCGAGCGATGAAAACAATGGGTTTAACGGATCTTGTGTTAGTTGATCCAATTGAAATGCCTAATGGGCAAGCGCAAGCTTTAGCTGCTGGAGCAACTGATGTTTTAAAAAACGCCAGAGTTGTTTCTACGCTTGAAGAAGCCATTGATGACTGTGGTTTAGTTGTTGGTACAAGTGCTCGCTCTCGTACATTACCTTGGCCGATGTTGGAGCCTCGCGGTTGTGGTGAAAAACTAATCACCGAAGCGCAAGAGTATCCAGTGGCTTTAGTCTTTGGTCGAGAAAGTAGTGGCTTAACGAATGAAGAACTGCAGCTATGTCACTTTCATGTGCAAATTCCAGCGAACCCAGAATACAGTTCATTGAACTTGGCAATGGCGGTACAAACATTAAGTTATGAAGTACGTACAAGCTTTTTAATTCATGAACAGCAAGCGTTCACAATGAATGACAACGAAGAGTATCCATTGGTAGATGAAACTGAACGTTTTTATGAGCATTTTGAAAATGCATTAAAAGACACGGGTTTTATTGTTCCAAGCCACCCTGGTTTAGTCATGACTAAGTTGCGTCGTTTATTTAATCGTGCAAGACCTGATGTTAAAGAATTAAAAATGATGCGCGGCATTTTAGCCTCAGTTGAGCGTGCTGCAAAAGTAGCTAACGCGAATAACAAAGATTAATGGTAGCTGTAAATAGCAATTGAGTTATCTGACTAATTTTGTTGCTATAAACTGTATAACACGGCTATTGAAAAGAAAATTAAGGAACGTGAATGTTTAACCGCATGAAAGAAGACATCAACAGTGTATTTGACCGAGACCCAGCAGCACGCAATGTATTTGAAGTGCTTACCAACTATCCTGGTTTGCATGCTGTTTGGTTTCATCGTCTGAGTCATAAATTGTGGAAATGTGACTGGAAATGGTTAGCACGTTCATTTTCAACCTTTTCACGTTGGTTAACAGGCATTGAGATCCACCCCGGTGCAACTATTGGTCGTCGTTTTTTTATTGATCATGGCATGGGTGTAGTTATTGGTGGCACGGCAGAAATTGGCGACGATGTAACTTTATATCAGGGTGTTACTTTAGGCGGTACAAGCTGGAAAGAAGGTAAACGTCATCCGACATTAATGGATAATGTTGTAATAGGTGCGGGTGCAAAAATATTAGGGCCAATAACTATTGGCAAGCATGGCAAAGTTGGCTCTAACTCTGTTGTGGTAAAAGATGTACCTGATAATGCTACTGCAGTAGGTATTCCAGCGCGTATTGTAAATCCAAATAAAAATAAAGATGATGCTGAAAATCGTGAAAAAGTAGCGAAAAAATATGGTTTTGATGCTTATGCTGTTGCCACTGACAATCCAGATCCAGTGGCTAAAGCTATTGGCCGTTTACTCGATCATATGCACTTGATGGACAACAAAATAGCCTCTTTATGTCGAGGCGTTAATCAACTTGGAGGGGAAGTTTGTCAAGAAGCGTTACCCGAATTAAAAGTTGGCGAATTCGACGAAGATGAAAAAGCGGCTGCTAAACGCAGAGAAGGCGCAGCGGCTAATTTTGACCCTATGATTTAACATCAACTATTTACCTATAGTTACTTATCAAGCTTAAGAATATAGATAACGCCTGATAAGTAATTTAGGTTGATAGAACTCAACTACAGCATGATAACCAAGCTATTATTTTTCCTTTTCATTGACTAATTTTTCAACCCGAGTAAAATACCTGAGTAAATCACTCGGGTATTTAGTTGACTATTTTATAAGGTTATGTAAAATTGCGCAGCAAATTGATAGGGGTATTAAATGAAATTGACGTCTAAAGGCCGATATGCCGTAACAGCGATGCTTGATGTGGCTATTCATGCCGTAGCAGGACCTGTACCATTGGCTGATATATCAGAGCGCCAAGGCATTTCATTATCATACCTAGAACAACTTTTTTCACGCCTTAGAAAATACGGACTAGTGAATAGTGTTCGTGGCCCAGGTGGCGGATATCGGTTAGGTCAATGCTCTGCAAAAATTACCGTGGCTGATGTTATCAATGCAGTAGATGAAAGTATCAATGCCACCAAATGTGGCGGTACAGGTAATTGTCAAGACGGACAACAATGCCTCACGCATTATTTATGGACAGATTTAAGCGATAGAATTGAAGATTTTTTAAAAAGCATTTCACTTGCCGAGCTCGTCGAGCAACGAAATGTTAAAATAGTGTCACAGCGACAAGATGAAACGGCAGCGAAAGCACGCAAATCACCCTCGTTAGAGACCTTAATTACCACTCGCAATATTATGAATGACTGGCATTAATTGCTAGTTCAATTGGAGATTATTAATCAATGAAGCTTCCTATTTATTTTGATTATTCAGCGACCACACCTGTAGACAAGCGTGTAGCTGAAAAAATGATGCAATATATGACAACAGATGGTTTTTACGGAAACCCAGCATCACGCTCACACAAATTCGGCTGGCAAGCAGAAGAAGCGGTAGATATCGCGCGTAATCAAATTGCTGATTTGATCAATGCTGACCCACGCGAAATTGTTATTACGTCAGGCGCTACAGAATCAAACAACCTTGCAATTAAAGGTGCTGCTAAATTTTACAGTAAAAAAGGTAAGCACATTATTACCTGTAAAACTGAGCATAAAGCGGTATTAGATACTTGTCGTGAATTAGAACGTCAAGGTTTTGAGGTTACTTACCTTGACCCTGAAAGCAACGGCTTAATTGATCTAAAAAAATTAGAAGCGGCTATGCGAGATGACACAGTACTTGTCAGCATTATGCACGTGAATAATGAAATAGGTGTTATCCAAGACATCGCTGAAATTGGCGAAATGTGTCGTGCACGCAAAGTTATCTTCCATGTTGATGCTGCGCAAAGTGCCGGTAAAATCAACATTGATTTACAACATTTAAAAGTAGATTTAATGTCATTTTCTGCCCATAAAATTTATGGTCCAAAAGGCATTGGTGCACTTTATGTTAGCCGTAAACCTCGTGTACGTTTAGAGTCACAAATACACGGTGGCGGACATGAACGTGGTATGCGTTCTGGCACACTAGCAACACACCAAATTGTTGGTATGGGTGAAGCCTTTAGAATTGCCAAAGAAGAATTAGCACAAGACGAGGCACACGTAACTAAAATGCGTGACCGTTTATGGGCAGGTTTGAACGATATGGAACAAGTGTTCATTAATGGCGATGCCGACAAACGTTACCCTGGTAACTTAAACGTTAGCTTTAACTTTGTTGAAGGCGAATCGTTAATTATGGCACTAAAAGACTTAGCCGTATCTTCAGGTTCAGCATGTACATCGGCAAGTTTAGAGCCGTCTTATGTACTTCGCGCACTAGGCTTAAACGACGAAATGGCGCATAGCTCAATTCGTTTTAGCTTTGGTCGTTTTACTACAGAAGAAGAAATTGACTACGCCATTGACCTGATCAAAAAGGCAATTGGCCATTTACGTGACATGTCACCGCTTTGGGAAATGTTCAAAGACGGTATCGATTTAGACTCAATAGAGTGGGCTGCTCACTAGAGCACTAGGAGAAATATTATGGCTTATAGCGAAAAAGTAATTGATCATTATGAAAATCCACGCAACGTTGGCTCTTTAGACAAGAGCGATCCACAAGTTGCTACGGGTATGGTTGGCGCACCAGCATGTGGTGACGTAATGAAACTACAACTTAAAATTTCAGCTGACGGTATTATCGAAGATGCTAAATTTAAAACTTACGGTTGTGGCTCTGCAATTGCCTCAAGCTCATTAGTAACAGAATGGGTTAAAGGGAAATCAATTGACGAAGCAGGCGAAATTAAAAATACTGCTATTGCTGAAGAACTTGCCTTACCGCCAGTAAAAATTCACTGTTCAATCCTAGCGGAAGATGCAATTAAAGCGGCAATCGAAGATTACCGTAGTAAGCACAAAGCTTAAGCTGGAGACTAACTATGAGTGTAACGATGACACCTGCCGCATCTGACAGGGTAAAATCGTTTATCGAAAACCGAGGCAAGGGCCTTGGTTTACGATTAGGTATTAAAACAACCGGTTGTTCTGGTTTAGCTTATGTACTTGAATTTGTAGATGAGCTAAATGAAGACGACACACTTTTTTCTATCAATGACTGTAATATCATTATTGACGGTAAAAGTTTGGTTTATCTTGACGGTATCGAACTTGATTTTGTTAAAGAAGGTTTGAACGAAGGCTTTAAATTCACCAACCCAAACGCTAAAGGCGAATGTGGCTGTGGTGAAAGTTTTAATGTTTAGTGAACAGTTAACTTCACTGGAGTTGTTGTGAATTATTTTGAATTATTTGGTTTAGACGTTCAGTTCAATCTTGATCTTGCTAAGCTTTCAACACTTTATCAAACATTACAAAAAAAAGTGCATCCTGATCGTTTTGCTCATGGCTCAAGCCAAGAGCAAATGTTAGCAGTTAAGAAATCAACGCTAATTAACGATGCTTATCAAACATTAAAAAAACCGCTTCAACGTGCGCAATACCTATTAGAATTGCGCGGCGTTAGCATGCCTAGCGAGCAAGCTTCATTTGGTGACGTTAGTTTTTTAATGCATCAAATGGAATTGCGAGAAATGCTAGATGACGTTAAGCAAGCTGATGATATAGACGCAGCCGTGTTTAACGTTTCACAAGTGTTTGAAACCGAATATCAGCAACTATTTACCCAGTTGCAAGCACAGTTGGCAGATAACACCACCGAGTCTAATAATTTGGCGTGCGATAATTTAAGAAAGCTTAAATTTTATCAAAAACTGCATGTTGAACTCGAAAAACTCGAAGAGTTGTTGTTAGACGACTAATTACCAAGTTAAGTAACCTGGTATTAATAACATTTAGACGTTAATAGCGATATTGTTGAGTTACAAAAGCATGTCGCTATTAATAAAAAATCCGTAAAACTATCACCTAACGAGCTTTTACAATGGCATTATTACAAATCGCTGAACCAGGGCAAAGTACAGTTCCTCACGAGCATCGTCTAGCCGCAGGTATTGACCTAGGCACCACCAATTCATTAATCGCTAGCGTAAAAAGTGGCCTGGCAGAAACAATAGTTGACGCTAATGGTTTAGATATTTTACCGTCAGTGGTTAGCTACCAAAGCAATGAAGTTGTTGTTGGTAACGAGGCAAAAGCGTTTGCGGTAAGCGACCCTGAAAATACCATCGTATCAGCGAAGCGCTTAATTGGCCGTTCAAAAGCTGATATCAATAATAAATATGCCTCTTTACCTTATACATTTACTGGCGATGAAAATCACCCGTCAATTGTAACGCGCACCGGCGATGTTAACCCTGTACAAGTCTCTGCTGAAATCCTTAGAGCACTAGCAAAACGTGCAGAAGATTCTTTAGGTGGAGAGTTAACGGGTGTTGTTATCACTGTACCTGCATACTTTGATGATGCTCAGCGTCATAGTACAAAAGATGCAGCAAAATTAGCCGGTGTTAACGTATTACGTTTGCTAAACGAACCTACAGCCGCCGCAGTTGCTTATGGATTAGATACTAAACACGAAGGCAAGCAAGAAGGTGTTGTTGCTGTTTATGATTTAGGCGGTGGTACTTTTGATATTTCAATATTGCGTTTGAATAAAGGTGTGTTTGAAGTATTGGCAACCGGTGGCGACTCGGCACTCGGTGGTGACGATTTTGACGGCATATTAGTTGAACATATTGTTGAACAAGCCGGTTTAGTACGTCCATTATCACCTTCTTTGGAAAGACAATTAACCCAGCAAGCATGTTCGGCAAAAGAGCAATTATCTCATCATGAAAGTGTCGATATTGCCTTAAATTTGGCAGATAATAAATCTTGGACCGGTAAAGTAACCCGTTCAGAGTTTGAGCAATTAATTGCGCCTTTAGTTAAGAAAACACTACGTGCTTGTCGTCGTGCTGTAAAAGACGCAGAACTTGAGATTGAAGAAGTTATTGAAGTTGTTATGGTTGGCGGTTCAACACGCGTGCCATTAGTGCGTAGCGAAGTTGAAAGCTTCTTTAAGCGACAACCATTAACCTCAATTGACCCTGATAAAGTCGTTGCCATAGGCGCTGCTATTCAAGCTGATATTTTAGCGGGTAATAAGCCAGACAGCGACATGCTTTTACTTGATGTTATTCCATTATCACTTGGCTTAGAAACCATGGGTGGTTTAGTTGAAAAAGTCATTTCACGTAACACCACAATACCTGTCGCTAAAGCACAAGAATTTACTACTTTTAAAGATGGCCAAACCGCCATGGCAGTACATGTTTTACAAGGTGAACGTGAGCTTGTTGACGACTGTCGCTCTTTAGCCCGTTTTGAACTTCGCGGTATACCTGCCATGACCGCAGGTGCTGCACATATTCGTGTTACTTTTAAAGTAGACGCTGACGGACTGTTAGAAGTTTCAGCAATGGAAAAATCAACCGGCATTGAATCAAGTATTACCGTTAAACCAAGTTTTGGTTTAGAGGCAGATGAAATTACCAACATGCTAAAAGATTCAATGGTCAATGCAGAGCAAGATATTCAAGCGCGTATGTTGAAAGAGCAACAGGTTGAAGCATTACGTGTTATAGAATCTGTTCAAGCTGCATTAGTCGCAGATAGCGCATTATTAGAAAGTTCAGAAATAAGCGAAATTAATAACGCTATTGCTGCACTTCACCAAATAAGCCAAACAGGTAACGCCGATGAAATTGAAGCGGCGTTAGAAACATTAAATAATAGTACCGCCATATTTGCTGAACGTAGAATGGATTCATCCATTAAAACAGCACTTTCTGGCCATTCAGTTGACGAGGTTTAGTTAAATGCCACAAATAATATTTTTACCGAATGAAGATCTTTGCCCTGAGGGGGCAGTTGTTCAAGCCGAGAAAGGCGAAAGTGTATTAAACGTAGCGTTGAAAAATGACATTGGTGTTGAGCACGCCTGTGAAAAAGTATGTGCTTGCACAACATGTCATATGATCATTCGTGAAGGCTTCGACTCTATCGCTGAAAGTGACGAGTTAGAAGACGACATGCTTGATAAAGCTTGGGGCTTAGAGCCAGATTCACGTCTTGGCTGTCAAGCTATCGTAGGCGATGAAGACTTAGTCGTAGAAATTCCTAAATACACGGTGAACATGGTGTCTGAAAATCACTAATTGATTTAGCTACATAGAATAATAAAAAGGGTAATAACAGCAATGTTATTACCCTTTTTAGATCGTATTCAAATTACTTTTAATCACTACAGCACTTATAGCTCAAGCATTAAACCTTTTTTCTTAACGCTTTGAATTTACTTTTAATTAAACAAATTTTTTAAATTGTAAATTATATGTTAAATTCTAGGTAATTATTATATTGGTTCTATCAAGGGAATGAAAAGTGAAGTATTTTTTCTATGTGATTTTGTTGTTATCGACTATTTTGTCGTCAGTTGATGCTATTGCTCAAGAAGCTAAACTTGTTAAAAAGGCAGAATGGGGCTCAGGTACTTATGAGCATATGGTCGAGATTAATGATCATTACTATATAGTGACACGCTCTGGACAAGTTGATGTTATTAATCCTGAATTAGCAGGAGAGTCATCTTTGATAGGGCAAATTGATTTTGACTTTGAACCTGATATTCGTGCAATTTCTAAGTTTGACAACTTTCTAATTATTGTGACTAACGATAAAGTTAATATTTATAGTATTACTGACGCTATAAATATTACACAAGTATATTCATTAACAGTATCAGGGCATTGGAATGCCGAAGTGATAAATCATCAAGGTGATTTATATTACGTAGATGGTGATAACAAAATATACGTCATTGCTGAAGCAGAGGGCGTTTTCAGCCTTAGCAAAGTTATTCAGTCACCAGCAAGTAACTATAATGAAGAGGTTTATGTTTCTGATCGAAACTTATTTATCGAAGATTCAACGCTTTATTATGTCTATCGAGTGCAAGAAAACGGAACACTTGCGACTAAGGTAGAGTCATACCAACTCACTGATTTAACGCTAAGCGACTCAGGACTACTAGAAGGAATTGGCATTTCAACGAACGGTGTTTATGTAGGTGACGGACGTTTTGTAATTTCAAATTATCAATATTTGTATTTGATTAAACTAATTGATGGGCAAGTCACAATTTTAAATGACTTTGATACGGTTCAGTATAATAAAATTTTTCATTTAACGAGCAAAAACAATACGCTAAAAGCGCTTTCAGACAACGTTCTTTATACATTTCAAATATCTGAAAGCAATACAATAAGCACCTTATCTACAGAAAGCTTAACGGATCACTTCTTATCAAACTCGTATATGCGTGATGTATATTGGCGTGATGATAAGCTTATTGGTCTAAACACTAAATCAGGTGTTTTCGAAATAGATCTTGTTGATAATGTTATAGACAGCATCGCGTTTTCTTATAATCAAAGTGGCGATATGGGTAAGGCTGTTATTGAAAATAACTTAGTATATTTACCTCGTGATTCACGCATAGACATTATTAATATTACTGATATTGACAATATTACTTTGCAAAATAGTATTGTCGAAAATGTTAAAGACATAGAAAGAGTATCTACTAATCTAATTTTTTCTAACGGACAAAGAATAAGCAATCAAACAATAGTAAGTGACAGTGAAATTCAACTTAACAGTGAAGTTAGCGTGAATAATAAAGCCGGTCCATTATTGTTCAAAGATAGTCATATATATAACATAAATTTTGACACTGAATCTTCAGTGACGCGCCATAGTGCTAGTTCACTTTATAGTTTGTATGAGACTCCTTTAGAAGCTAGCATTTCTAACCCTGACAATTCTTGTCCACAAAAATTAGGTTTACTTGCCGATACGCTTATCGCATCTGACCCATGTAGCAATAATAAAATCCATCTATTTACAGATTATAACAACGACGATTTTGTATACAGTCGTACAATAGAGCTTGGGTTTAGTTATTATCAGCTGGTTATAGCTAACGAGTATATTTATCTGATAAGTCCGGAAGGAATAAAGGTTGTTGCACTATCTGCGTCTGATGAGTTCACAGAGGTTAGTTCAATTGATATAGGCTTTTCAGTTTTTAACGGTATAAGTGCTGACCTTTTGGAAGGTTATTTACTTATTTCAGATGGTTTTTATTTTCATTTGTTTGAAACCTCAGAGCCTAGTTTACCAACCTTGATCTCGAAAGCAAAAATCAACGATTTTGAGTGGCGAGAGGCAAACTTTCAAATAGCTGACAATTATCTTCTGGTAACAACCAAGGATCAGGGGAAGATTAAGTTTTTTCAAATAAACAAAGCACCAACAGTCAATGAGGCTTCCCTGAATATTAACGAAGATGAAACTTCAGAGCCTTTAATTACCTTTGTTGATCCGGAAGCAGATCCTTTAGACCTTTCAATTGTTAATGATGCAATTAATGGCGAGCTAACCGTTGATGGCGAAACAATAATATATACGCCGAATGAGAACTTTAATGGTGAAGACACCATTTTATTAAAAGCTGAAGATATACACGGTAACTTTATTGAACATGAGTTATTAGTCACGGTAAATTCAATTAATGACGTACCAACCATTTTAACAAGTGTATTAACAACCAATGAAGATATGGTGTTAACCTCTGAAATTGCCTTCCAAGATATCGAAAATGATGGTGTAGAATTTCATTTAATATCGGAAACTAGCAATGGAGTGGCATCTATTTCTTTACAGGGTGTACTAACTTATAGCCCAGCTGAGAATTTCTTTGGTGAAGATTCGCTAGTTGTTTCAGTTACAGATGAAAACGAGGGCATTAGTGAAAAAGAAATAGCAATAACAGTTACTTCAGTTAATGATAATCCAGAATTTAGTAACATGTCTTTTAGTGTTGATGAAGATCACTTGTTGTCTGACCAAGTTATGGCAACAGATATTGATAGTGAAATATTAACTTTTTCTGTTGTTACTGCGCCTGAGTCAGGCACCTTAAATTTGCAAGAGTCAGGTCATTTTACTTATCAGCCAGATGTTGATTATGATCAACAAGATCGTTTTGAAATTGCAGTTATAGATGAACAAGGCGGAAGAAGTCAGGCCCAAGTTATTATTGCTGTTAAATCAATGAATGATGCGCCTGTATTTGAGGTAAATAATTTTTTCATAAACGAAGACACACCATTAACTCAGCCGATACTTTTTTATGATGTTGACTCTGGCGTACATACAGTTGAAATATTGTCTTCTGCAACTAATGGTGTAGTTGAGCTAAACAACGGAGCAGCATTCACTTATAACCCTGAAAACAATTTTTCAGGTGTAGATAAGTTCAGAGTGCGCCTTACTGACGAACAGGGTGCTAGTGTTGAAGGCGAAATTAAAATAACTATTGCGCCTGTGAACGACACTCCTGACTTTACCACGTCTAATTATTCTGTTAATGAAGATAACGTGCTCACAAGCAAGTTGGAGGCATTCGATATTGAAGGTCAAGCACTGACATTTGAATTAATAAGTGATGAAGATCTGCAAGGAAACGTAAGTGTTGAAAGTGATGGACAGTTCAGTTTCGAGCCTTCTTTAAACTTTTACGGCGAAACCTCTTTCACTGCTAAGGTAACCGACAGTGAGGCTAGCGCTAGTACTCAAATTATTAACATTACAGTCAATGCCGTTGATGATGTGCCAGCACCAGAAAATACCTCACTTTCTTTACTGTTTAATGGAAATGTCTCTCAGAGTTTACCAACCATAGATGTTGACGGACAGACTCTGAGTTATCGTTTAGTTACCGATGTTAAAAATGGCGTATTAACTTTATCAGCCTCCGGGCAATACAAGTACTCTCCAAATGCAGGGTATTCTGGCAATGATTCTTTTACATACGAAGTTAATGACGTGAATAACAATGTTGCACAAGCTACCGTTTCATTTACTGTGCAATCAGCTGCAGAACCTACCAAAACAGGATCAAGCTCAGGGGGTAGTTTTGGATATTTTATGTTGTTAAGTTTAGTTATATCATTTGGCTTTAGATTGAAATTTGCTCGTGCATCGGGCGATTTAAAATAACTAAATATTAGTTTAAAAAATATAAAGGGTAATAACACCAAGTTGAGATAACATGATGGCGTTATTACTCTTTTTTAGTTAATGCACTAACTCACATAACGCATATTTATAAAGAGTTTAAGTGGTGCCGAAAGGGTAGGTGTTTTGAAATTAACTTCATCCGTCCTTTGTAGAAGGCGGCTTTGATAGAATCAATGGTGTTAATTGTTATTAACACCATTGATTAGAAATATTGTTGTTTTTAATCGTTAATATTTTAAGAATATAAATTAATACCTGATCTGTTTATGTTGTGGTCCTATTTTTAAATAAAAGGAATTTAAATGTTAGGAAAAAAATATCTCGTTATCTTGTTTATTTTAATGCTTGCGGGCTGTGCAAGCGTTAAAGAAAAACATTACTCCCCCGACTTTTCAACGTCAGAATTAACTTTGGTTAGTGAAGCCATTCCTTTTAATACTTTTGAAGATTGGCTGAATGATACTAAAGGAATAAAAACAAATATTAAGCGACTAGATAACTTTCAAAGACGGGTTGACCCTAAAGCATTTTCTCACTTTAAAAACACCGTAGCGAGTCATTGGGTATCTTATCAATCTGATGGGCTAAAAATAGCAGGTGTTGTTGCTTATCCAAAAGACTATGAAGATAAAAGTTTGCCTGTTGTTATATTTAATAGAGGTGGCAATGATTCTGGCGGTAACAGTCGAATAAGCCTCTATAAACTTATTTTACCTTTAGCTGAGCAGGGTTACATTGTACTTGCTAGCAATTATCGAGGTTCAAGGTATAGTGAAGGTAAAGATGAATTTGGTGGTAAAGATGTTAATGATGTACTGCGATTAATCGATATTGTAGACACCATTCCTTTTGCCGATACAAACCGTATTGGCATGGTTGGTTGGAGCCGCGGTGCTATGATGACTTTGCTTGCCGCTAGAAAGTCAACTCGTATTAAATCTGCAGCAGTCATTGCTGGTAATGTTGATATGTTTGCGAGTATAGAGCGCCGCCCTGACATGGAAAAAAAGGTTTATGCTAGATTAGTACCTAATTTTGATAATAACCGCGAGGTTGAGCTTGAAAAGCGTTCAGCTATTTTCTGGTTAGAAGAGCTTAATCCTGAAATGCCACTCCTAGTTATGCATGGCACAGAAGATTGGCGGGTAGATTATAAACAATCAGAAATGCTGGTAAGGAAGCTAGCCGCACTTAAACGACCGTATAAGTTTAAGCGCTTTGAATATGGAGATCATAACTTGACCTTCTATAAGAATGAATGGCAAAACGCATTGTATACTTGGTTAAAAGAAACGCTTTAATTTATTTTATCGAATTTTATATCTCGAAGATAAGATAAAACATTACTTCTATGCTTAGCCACTTTAAGGACATCCCGCATATTTATAAGTTGGGTAAAAAGGCGGTTAATATAGAGAAGTTTTAAATCTGTAACTATCAACTAAATGATTATGAGTAAATAAGCCGCACTGAAAAACCGAAATGATAAGGGTAATAACAGCAAAGTTATTACCCTTTTTTAATACAAAAAATATGTTGATGCTCACTTTAGTTTAAAGAATTTTAATTTTCTGCGCTTCAATAAAATCTAGGTGAGAAATAATAACGGCGTCTGGAGCTTCAATTTGTGGGTAATGTCCAATCTTATCAAGTGTAATAACATCAGCATTTGGAATAAGTTGTTGGTATCGAGCAACTAAATGGGCACCTGATATTGGGTCAAACAAGCCATTAGTTAAACGAAGTGGAATTTTCGCATGCTGCAATGCGCCGACCCAACGTGCTCTATTTAAGCGTCTTTCAACCATATAATAAATGAGTTTATGCATCACCAAATGACCATTGTTGTAACGTATTAACGACCAAAAATCTGTTACTTCTTGTGTGCTTGGCGGGGTATTTGGACCAAATATTTTCTTTAAATTTTTCACTAATGTTTTTTTAGTCATTAATCTAACAAGTAAGCCGCCTAACGGGCTTAAAAGTAATTTTTGCATCAGAACAGGGCGATGTGTTTCAGGAAATATACCACCATTAAGTAAGTGCAAAGAGCTGATGTTAAAGGGCAATGTTTCTTCGTTATGGCGAGCTAATAGCTCTTGAGCAACGGTATCGCCGTAATCATGACTAATAATATGGCAAGCGTTAATGCCTAATTTTTTAATTAGCGCACAATAAATATCTGCTTGATTACTAATACTGTAGGCTTGCTTAGGTTTATCGCTAAAGCCAAACCCAAGCATGTCGAGTGTTATACATTGAAATTTATCACTCAGTTGTGGCCAAACTTTACACCAATCGAAACTCGCTGTTGGATATCCGTGAATGAGCAATAATGGTGTACCTTCGCCTGATACGTTATAAAAAATTTTCTGACCATGAAAGTCAAAATAATCGCCGCTAGTTTGCCAATTATCTAAAGTCATAACTTCACTTTTAACTTTCATTCTTAACTTTCATTCTTAACTTTCACTCTTAGCATCTCCACAGGATTTATATTGATAGTTTCTAATTCGAATTAATGCATAACAGTGCTGTTTCCCGATGAAAATATCATTATGTATCATGAGTTAAGCACTACAGCGTCATCGTAAACTACATCGATAATAAAAAAAACAATATAAAAGCCCATTCGATGTGATATCTGCATGTTAGCTTGGCTATTACTGATAAATTGTCGACCTAGCGAGTTATGTTTAGCCACCTTCATTACTTTGTAGTAATAAATTAAATGTTTTTACATCACAATTATCTAAAGAGTCGCAACCCCTAATAATTAACCTTAAGTTTGATTCGTTTTCATCTAGATAGCTCTTATTACCTAAAACGTCAGCCCCAATCGAGCAAGATAAGTCGTTGTTATTAAATTCACATTGAGCTGCGCCAGTGGCGTTTGGACAAAGTGAGAAAGAAGCACCACCACATCTCAAGGCTACAATTTTATTGCTGTCAGAATAAACTTCACCGTTACTCGTTAGATATAAATCTATTCTGTAAGAGGCTGAAGTGGGCGATACCCACTGAAGCTCAAAACTAGTGCCTTCGGTAATGGTAACTACTTCATTGTCATAAAAATCTTTTGCATCAAAACGAATGTTTTGTAAGGCAAAATCGCCACTTTCAACAGGGGGTTCATTGTTGCCATTAGCGCCATCATCGTTACCGTTGCCGCCACTACTGCCGCCGCCTCCGCCGCAAGCGCTTAATGCAAATATGCTCATGGCGAATAGAAGATATTTCATAAATGTCCTTATATTTAAGCTAATGAATTAATTTTTAATTAGGTAAAGTCTTGTTTTGCTTTGCTTTGAAAAATACATTGCATAATTCCAATGTTAATCGTCGAAATGTTGAAGTTACAAGCATCAGAAAAAATTTGAACCTTGAACTTGTAGCCTGTTCAGTGATTTTAGAACACTTTATCATGCTTGTATTAGAACGTATCATCATAATGTTAAGTGAATGCCAACGCGCAAAGTTTATTTATGGTCTTATCTAGCTTTATTGTCGACTATTGCTTTATCAAGCAGCGAGTCATCAAAGCTTACACTGACTGATGGAGCTTTATTAGCGCGTCAACATGCAAGCTAACGGTGTCTAGTATTAAGCCTTTCCAATGAGCGCTATCAACCTCTTCCGCAATAGCATGATGCATTAAGCCAATATAGCCATGTACAATTGACCATATTTGCAGGGTAGTATTGCGCTTTTGTTCAAAGGTGGCATCTTTTGGTAAGAGAGTTTCTATAATTTTAGTGGTTTGTAAAAATGCTGCTACACTCGATTTTTTTGCCTCGTCAGAGGGAAGATAATGGGCAACACTCTCACCAAAAATTAGCAGGTAATGGCCGCGATAATTTATGGCTGTTTCGATATAACCTTGCGTTGCTGCCAAAATGCTTTCTTTGGGATTATCACTATTAATAGGCACATCAACAGCGTTTTTAAAGCGAGTAAACCCCTCAATATAAAGCGCATCTAAAATGCCTTGCTTGCCATTGAAATGGCTATAAATACCAATGGTTGACAAATTTGACTCGCGGGCAATAGCTCTAACACTGAGCGCGGAAATTCCACCGTTTAAAAACAGTTTAGATGCAGCGAGTAATATTCTTTCTTTGCTATTTTTCATGCTTAAATCAACCACACAATGTTGCGTCATCATAGCGTTAATTTTACGAAATTAATATTATTATCTTGACAAAATATAACGGTGTTATATTTTATTTATAACGCTGTTATATTGAGCAGTATGAAGAATTAAAAATTAAATGCATGAAATTACATAACGTAAAAATTAGCAGGGGATAAAATGGACGTTCAAGTATTAGAAACTGATTACTTAGTTATTGGCAGTGGGGCAATGGGCATGGCGTTTGTAGATACACTACTCGCTGAAACCGACGCCAATATTATTATGGTTGATTTACACGCCAAGCCAGGAGGACATTGGAATAACGCATACCCGTTTGTTACCTTACATCAACCATCTAAATTTTATGGTGTTGGTTCTAAAGAGCTCAGCAAAGGGCGCATAGATAGCTTAGGTTTAAATGCCGGTTTGAACGAACTTGCTACGGGTGCTGAAGTTAGCGCTTACTTTGACGATGTTATGAAGCATCACTTTATCAGCTCTGGTCGAGTTAAGTATTACCCAATGTGTAAGTATACTGGTGATAATACCTTTGTTTCCATCACGAGTGGCCAAACCTTTAACGTTAAAGTGAATAAACGTTTAGTTGATGCTACCTATTTAAAAACCTCGGTACCTTCAACACATACACCGAATTTTTCTATTGCTGACGATGTTAATTTTATCCCTTTAAATCAATTACCTTCTATAACAAAACCAGCAGAGAAATATGTGGTCGTCGGCGGCGGAAAAACCGGTATAGATGCCTGTTTATGGTTACTTGAAAATCAAGTAAACCCCGATGATATCTGTTGGATAATGCCGCGCGATGCCTGGCTCATGGATCGCAAAAACACTCAACCAACAGCTGATTTTTTTAGTAACACTATTGGCGCACAGGCAGATCAAATGGAAGCGTTAGCCAATGCCGAATCAGTTGACGATCTTTTTGATAAGCTCGAAGATAAAGGTGTGCTAGTGCGCATAGACAAAACTGTGAAACCTGAAATGTATCACGGCGCTACTATTTCTCAGCAAGAGCTTACGCAATTAAGACGTATTAAGCAGGTGTTGCGTAAAGGGCGAGTTACCCAGTTAGATAAAACCTTAATTACCTTTGAACAGGGTACTCATATAACACCAGAAAACACCTTGTTTATTGATTGCTCGGCCAGTGCTTTAGGAGAGCTTAAGTCACTACCAGTATTCAGTGATGAAAAAATCACCTTGCAAACTATACGTATTATTCAACCAGTTTTCAGTGCTTCACTTATTGCTCATATTGAAGCGGCATACCAGAACGACCAGCAAAAAAATGCCTTAAGTCAAATAGTGCCACTACCAAACAAAGCCACTGACTGGTTAACGGTGAATGCAGCATTTATGCGAAATCAGTATCTTTGGTCGCAAGATAAGTCATTACAAAAATGGCTGTATTGCAGCCGACTTGATGGTTTTAGTAAACTGGTGGCTGATGTAGCAAAAGATGATACTGAAAAACAAGCAATAATAATGCGTTTACGCTCGAATGTGCCCAAGGCCATGGAGAACTTAATGCGCCTAATTGCCACTTTACCTATGCCAAAAAAGGAAGCCGACCATGCATGAGTTTCAAGTTAATAAACAAGACTTCACAAAAACAAGGCTAGTAGAAAACAATACGCTAAATGCTGAAACGCCCTTATTAGACGATGAGATTATTGTCCGCGTTGACAGTTTCGCATTAACAGCAAATAACATAACTTACGCAGTACTAGGTGAGAAGCTTGGCTATTGGCAGTTTTTTCCTGCCTCAGATAATGCCGATAATAGTTGGGGGATTATTCCTGTTTGGGGCTTTGCAACGGTGATCTCATCACATAGTAATGATATTACGGTGGGCGAAAAGTTATTTGGCTATTTTCCGCCAACATCATTAGTAAAAATGACCGCTACTCAAGTGTCATCACAGCGCTTTTTTGATGGCAGTGCACATCGGGCTGCGCTGCCGCCTGGTTATAATGTTTATCGCAGAGTATTAGCAGAGCCTGGTTATAATGAAACTTACGATAAGCAACGCATGTTATTGTTTCCACTGTATATTACTTCATTTTGTTTATGTGATTACTTAGAGAGTAATCAATGGTTTAACGCCGAACAGGTTATTATTATTAGTGCCTCAAGTAAAACCAGTATTGGCCTTGCCTATGGCATTGACGACAGTGAATCAGCGCCAAAGTTAATTGGCATGACAAGCTCACGTAATCATGCTTTTGTTAATAAGTTAGGTGTTTATCAGCAAGTAATTAATTATGGAGACTTAAGCCAGCTTAACCCTAAATTAAAAACCGTTATTGTTGATATGGCAGGCAATGCTGAACAATTAAAAGCAATAGAGCAGCATATGATAGGCAATTTAACTTTTTGCCTACAAGTTGGTTTAACGCATTGGGATGAAGCCTCGGTAAAATCTCCTTTATCTCATACTGAAAGCGAAATGTTTTTTGCACCAGGGCATATTCAAAAGCGTATTGCGCAGTGGGGCGCAAAAGAGTTCGAACATAAATCTATGAGTTTTATGGCTAAAAGTACCCAGCGCAGTGCAAGTTGGTTAGCTTTTACCAGCATAGAAAGTATTGAACAAATGGCTGAGGTTTACGCTGATGTTTGTAAGGGGGTGCTAGCGCCTGAAAAAGGCATTATTATTAAACCTTAGTGACAGACTATTGAATAGCTTGTAAATAAGAACGTACTAAAATGTGATGTTAATACAACCAATTTATTTTTGTATAATCACGAAAGTTCAAATTATAGCCGTTAGCTAAATGATAAATTATTAGCTAACGGGTACATAAATTTCTTTTATAAAGCTATTCAAAAAAATTAAACGCCTTAACTCAACACGTTATTAACTTTTGAAAGCCTCATACACAAAGGCGTAGCCAGTATATAAGTTCAGTAATAATAAAGTTTTTGAAAACATTAGCTTAGCTAGACAAACCCTTTAAAATTTGCTCTACTTAATTAAAATGTTTTTGTCTCGATAACGTTATTATCGTCAACTTCTGTTGTAAAAACTTTAGGCATTATAAAATTGTCAGAATTATCTAAATCTCAAACCATAAAAAGCTTAACGATAACTAATCAGTTTGCTACTGATATTTTATTGTTAAACACTCCCAATGAAGTTTGGCAATATTTAGCTCAAAATATTGTTGAAAAACTGGGTTTCGATGATGCGGTAATTTATACCTTAGATGCAGGTAAAGAAACGTTAAGTAGAATGTTTGGCTTTAAAAAAAATATTCTTGTAGGTAATAACCAAACCAGTAAAACTCAACCAACAGAAACCACCTCCGACCTCAAATTAATTAAATTCAACCAAGGCGTTATTGGTAAAGTTGCTGCGACACAGCAACCAATATTAGTCAAAGATACCCGTGAGTTTAGTGGCTATATTGAAGATGGAGACACAACGCTTTCAGAGTTGGCTGTGCCGGTTTTATTCAAAGATAAATTACTTGGTGTAATTGATACTGAGCATACTCAAGAAAATTTTTATACAGACTATCATTTAAAAACTTTAACAGCATTAGCCTCTATTGCTGCGATGAAGATCTCTCAAATCATTAAAGTGGATGGTTTAGAAGATATAATTGAAAATTTAGAATACGCAAATAAAATTCAAGACGCATTATTTGAAATAGCAGAACTTACCTATACAACGAAAACAATGGGTGAATTTTATCGTCATTTACATCAATGTATTGGTCGATTAACCTTTGCTAAAAACTTCTTTGTTGCTTTACTTAAAGATAATGGCAAAACCATTGAATTTCCCTATGCTGTCGATGAATTTGACCAAGATATAGTGGATGAATTTGACCAAGGAAAAATATTTGCAAAGGTCGCTATCGATCCCAATAACTTAAGCATAACAGGTTATACGCTTTCAAAAGATAAGCCTTTCTTGCTCTATGAGCAAGATATTCAAAAAATGCTCGATAGCAAAGAGCTCTACATTCTAGGTAGTATCCCTAAAGCTTGGTTAGGTGTGCCTTTTGGTCAAAATGAAAATAAAGGCATTGTCGTTGTACAGAGTTACAGCACGGACTTTTTATTCCAAGAAAAAGACAAACAGCTCTTATCCTTTGTCGCAAAACACATTAATAATGCGATTGAAAGAATGGAAGCACAGCAAAAGCTACAGTTTTTAGCTTTGCATGACCCCTTAACTAACTTACCTAATAGATCGCTATTTAAAGACCGTATTCAACATGCATTTTTACACTGCAAAAATTATCGTCATGAAAATATGGCAATATTGTTTATTGATGTAGACAGGTTTAAGCAGGTTAATGACACCTATGGTCATCATATTGGAGATAAGTTATTAATTAAAATAGCAAAAAACATTAAAGCTGCTTTAAGAACTACAGATACCTTAGCACGCTTAGGTGGCGATGAGTTTGCTATTTTACTCGACGGTAAGATTGATCATGAAACAATATGCCGCATAGCTGAAAACATTATTAATGCTATGAAAACGGCTTTTAATATTGAAGGTTTAAATATTGCCAGTAGTTTAAGTATAGGTATTGCTAATTATAATCATGAAAGTATAAGCGCAGATCAAATATTAATTGATGCTGACCATGCAATGTATCAGGCTAAATTAAAGGGTCGAAATCAGTATGTGTTTTTTGAAGCGCTAGAAGAGCAAAATAAATCAACTAATGTGAAGTTTGAATACGACTTTGATAATGCGATTAAAAATCAAGAATTTGTTGGAAGTTATCAACCTCTAATTGACTTTAAAACAGGGCAAGTTGTTGGCGCTGAAATTTTAGTGCGTTGGCAACACCCTAAATTGGGGCTTATATTCCCTGATGTTTTTATCCCAACGTTAGAGAAGTCGAAACAAATAGTTCAGCTTGATCTCTATATGTTGAAGCTAGCAATAAGTAATTTAAATCAATGGCAAGAATGGTTGCCAACCAGGTTTAAACTGAATGTTAATGTCTCAACGTCAGGCTTTGCTTCGAAAGAATTAATTACATATTTACAAGAGCAGCACCGTTTATCGGCGGATATTACTAGTAAGGTATGTGTTGAGATCACCGAAGAAAGTTTAATCTTAAATGTTGATGCGGTGCAAAAGCATTTAGAGATACTAAAAGATATAAATGTCTTGGTTGCTTTAGACGATTTTGGCACCGGTTATTCGTCATTAAGTTATTTGCATCAATTTTCTTTAGATTACTTAAAAATAGATAAAAGCTTTGTTGATGACTTAAACGAAGTAGGTAATAAAATTTTAATTTTAGATGCAGTAGTTAATCTTGCAAAAACCTTAAATATAAAAACCACTGCCGAAGGAATAGAAACTCAAGAGCAATATCAAAAACTGAAAGAAATTGGTTGTGATGTAGGACAAGGTTATCACATTGCAAAACCAATGCCTGGCTCAGAATTTAAGCGCTTCTTTTTAAATAGATTGAACTAGGTTACATCGATACTTTTAAAGTGTTTAACAAACAGTACAGGTATTAACAGCGCTGTTATTACCTGTACGATTAATTAAGGTGGCAATGTTTTAGTTATTTCGTCACTTTAATTTGTTCAATTAAACTTTCTCGCCGCGCGGAATTCTTATCCAGAGCAAAATCTAACTGCACTAAATTATTTTTATGATAAGAGTTTGACGCTTCATATCGCCATTGCTCTAACGCTGTTTTAGCTACTTTATCAAAAACATAAGCGGGTGAGCCGTTGACAACTTCAACATTTTTCACGCTACCTGCCTGGTCAATATCAAATTTTAGCACCACTGAGCCTTCAATATTTTCTACTACAGCTTTTTCAGGGTACTTGGGCTCTACTCGGTAAGTAGGCTTTACATGATCTTGTTGTTTTTTTGCTGCACCTTGCTGAATATTATCAGTTGTTGCCTGACTTTGATTACCTGCAAAACTTACTCCCGATAGCAAACTAACCGATATCGCAGAAACCATTATCATGGCAAGTTTTGTCGCTTGAGTATTAGCTTTAATTTGTTTAATACGTTCAAACATCATTTGTTTATCTCCATATTCTTTAAATGAAAGTTGTGCAAAGGCTACTTTAGGGGCAAATTCTGCCACCACTAGTAACGCTTTGCTGTAGGCAATCCTGCTTGCGGTTTGTTTGCGCGCCAGAACAACTTGGTCACAGGATAATTCTTGGTCTTGACGAAACTTTCTATAAGCAAGCCAAACCAAAGGGTGGAACCAAAAAAGCGCGACAAAAAGTAACGCTAGTGTGTTCCAATAAATGTCATTGCGATCAAAATGACAAATTTCGTGCTCCAAAATTAGCGCTTGTTGAGAGCGACTAAAGTGCGTTGTAAAGTTCGCTGGAATAATAAGCTTTGGTGAAATTAATCCGAGCAACATTGGGCTATAAGTACTGTTACTTTGAAAAGCATTAAGTTTAGAAGGCAATTTAACGACAAGCTCTTCATCTTTAAGCTCAGTTAACTTAAGGCCACTTTTGAAGCGAATATGGCTAATTAACCAATAACTAAGAACGAATAGCGTACCTACTAGCCAAAGCGTTAATATGACATTGGGTTGAATATCAATTAACTGCTCAGTTGGCGTAACCATATAACGCTGAATTGTGCCGCTTGGTGCTTCAACCATTTCCTGCCATGGTATGGGGATCAAATAGGCTAATAGGGCCACAGGGATTAAGCTCCATAAAAAATATCCAACTTTTGCACCGCAATATTTTAAAATTAGAGTATTGCAAAGTAGTAAAAACGTAAGCATCAAGGTTAATGGCCAGAGTAAATCTAGCAATAGATTAATCATCTTTTTGCTCCTGCTCCCAATCAGCAATAATGGCTTTTAACGCTGCTATGTCGTCTTTTTTTAATTGGCTCTGTTGTGCAAAACCGGTAATAAGTGGCGAGAGGTGTCCTCGAAAAAGCTTATCTACTAAACTTTTACTTTGTTTTACTAAATAACTGTCTCGCTCAATGAGTGGAGAGTATAGGTAACTACGCTGTTGTTTTTCATAGCTAATAGCTTGTTTTTTTACTAAACGGTTGAGTAGTGTTTTTACCGTTTTTTCATGCCAAGGTTTTGTTTCATTTAGCTTGGCTATAATGTCATTTGCGTTAGCAGGGTTGTGCTGCCACAACACATCTAGCACGGCGAATTCGGCATCACTAATTTCTGGCACTGAGTTTGACATGGTTAATTCTCTTTTTAGTAAATACGTAATATTACAAGTGTAATCGATGTGATTATAATTACACTTGTAATCTAAGTGTGCAAGTTATTTTTTATGGCTGATTAAATAGGAGGTAAATAAGTGAGTGAATACAGAAGAAGGCCGTAAATTAAGCTAAGGTTATTATCTGCTATGGGCTTAAACAGAGAAGGTTATCAATAGAGTGAATATATAGAAAAATATGCGGGTATTGCGCCTGTTAAAAAGCGCAGTGGTAAAAAGAATGGATACATTGGCGCTACTCATGCAACACATTTTTACGGCAGACATTTGTTGAATGGGCAGGTCAAACGGTGCGGTATTCATTTTGGGCCGAGGCGTATTATGAACAACAAAAAAGTAAAGGAAAGCCACATAAC